>CEQB01050575.1_pt1 | contig 12766 bp, 16 predicted proteins | sample 530581 | NCBI WGS metagenome assembly CEQB01 (sample SAMEA2620588, study PRJEB7988) | marine metagenome | biome: marine biome (ENVO:00000447); feature: deep chlorophyll maximum layer (ENVO:xxxxxxxx); material: "saline water (ENVO:00002010), including plankton (ENVO:xxxxxxxx)" | depth 75 m
CTAGTGATAAAAACAACATCGTTGAAGCGGTAAATAACAGAATTTACTATTATTCAGAAGTGTCTAGACAAAAAATTCTTGTTTTGAACAAGAGTTTGAAAAATTTGAACGATAATTTGATTAATCAAGCCAATTTGTTGAGTTTGGAAGAGCCGGCACAAATTTATTTACATATTAACAGCTTTGGAGGGAGTGTTTTTGCAGGATTATCGGCTGTAGACTACATTCAATCGTGTGATGTACCCGTTACTAGTATTGTAGAAGGCTGTGCAGCCTCTGCAGCGACTTTAATGAGCTGTGTGGCCACTCATAGGCAGATGAGAAGCAATTCTTTTATGTTAATTCATCAAATTTCTTCCGGATTGTGGGGAAAATACGAAGAATTAAAGGATGATATGGATAATTGTGACCTTTTTATGCGTATTATTAGGGATATTTACACTGAACATACGAAAATACCCAAGAAAAAGCTCAACGAAATACTGAAAAGAGACCTATGGTTTGATGCTGAAACATGCCTCGAATATGGTTTAATTGACGAAATTATTTAGGATATTATGCCAATTTACGAATACAGGTGCCAAAGTTGCGGTTTCAAGTTCGAAGTTAAGCAAAAATTCGATGATGCAGCCCCTCATTGTGATAATAAAGTGATTAGCGGCTCAGTAGAGCGCATATGCGGTGGAAAATGTGACAAACTTATATCTAAAAGTTCTTTTTCACTAAAAGGCGGCGGATGGTATAAGGATGGTTACGTAAAACCTTCAAAAGATGATTAATAAGGCACATTCTCGCTTATATACTGTTTTAGTTGCTCATAAGTCGGAGAATACGTAATAAATGGAAATCTTGTATTAACAGAGTGGATCATTCCAATAATATAGCCATTTTGATCAAATATAGGAGAACCTGAACTTCCACCGATGGCAGGAATTGAATATATAGCGAAAGCTTGCTTTACTCGCGGATCTCTGTGATAATATCCGGCAAAATAGCCATCTAGTTTCGGAATCATATTTGCGTTAAACATTCCCATGGGAGCAGCTAGATTATATGCTTTATCTCCTGGTTCAGGGGCGCTATGTGCTAGTAAAGCCGGTCTTCTTTGAAGTTTCTTTACGTAAATGAGACATAAATCAAGTTTGTTATCATAATGTATTACATTGACGTCATATTTTTTCATTTCTATATCATATGCAAAAAATTCTATTTTTTGAATTGGTGTTCCTTTCACAAGAGATTGCAAAAGCAAGTCCATGTCATCTTCGCAGAAGTGAGCTGCAGTTATGGCATACGATCCAGTTTTTGAAGTACTAACAACGAAGGCTGAAGCAGAAGATAATACTCTCTCTATTGTGCATTTATCATCTTTACAACCTCGTGCTGAAAACTTGTTCTCTACCTTAATAAACGACTCTCTAAAATCTTTATTTCCTTGTTCCAGCCCTCCCCCAGCAAAATAAGATGAATTAAAAGCGCATGAAACTGCCACTAAGGTAATAGTTATAAATAAAGAAAATATTAGTCCGTTATAAATTAATTTTTTCACTATATTATTTTCCTCCCTATTTATAACTAGAGATAAATTTTAATTTCCGGCTATATACTTGTATTATAATAAAAAAAGGAGATATCCTAAAATATGAATAAAATAATTTATACCTTATTTTTTAGTTTAATGCTTCTCGGCTGTGTTGCAACTGCATCAACTATCAAAAATAACCAACCGATTCCGCGCGCTCAAATAATTGAACATGATAATAAAGAAATGCTAGAATTAGTAAGTGAAATGGAAGAAAATCGAGTTAAAACAATTTACGTTGTTGTTATTTCAGAGCCAGAAGTTATAACTGCTAAACCTTTGATAAAATAGTTGCTTAATTTGTCTGTAAGAAAAAAAACATATATTTTAGATACTAATGTCTACTTGACCGATGCAAACTCTATCTTTGCATTCGGAAAGAGCGATATATTGGTGCCTCTAAAAGTTTTAGAAGAGATAGACAAACATAAGAAAAGACAAGATAGTGTCGGCTTAAATGCCAGAAATACTATTCGAATTCTTGATTCTTTGAGAGAAAAAGGAAATCTAAAAAAAGGAGTAAGAATAGGTAAAGGAAAAGGCATAATTTACATGAGAAATTGTGATACTTCTTTATTGCCAGAAGAACTATCATCGATTGACCCAGATAATATGATTATTGGCACAGTTCTTGCGGAAAAACAAAAATTTCCAAATAAAAGAATAATTGTTGTATCTCGAGATATTAATATGAGGATTAAGTGCGATTCTCTTGAGTTATCTGTACAAGACTACACAGTTGGGCAAGTTGTTCGAGATAGTTCACTGTTGCATACGGGATTTACTAAACATTTGGTTGATGACGAGGTTATCGATCAATTTTATGATGGCGAGAAGATATATCTTGAAAAAGAAGAAGTAAAACTGTTTCCTAATCAGTTGGTTATGCTTGTTTCAAATTCAAATGAGAAAAAAACTGCTCTTGCTAGATTTGTAAGTTATAATTTAAGCATCAGAAAAATTAACGACAATGGAGACACATGGGGCGTTCGTTCTAGAAATAAAGAACAAAAATTCGCCTTAGACCTGTTGATGGACCCAAGTGTGCCGGTTGTAACTCTAGTTGGAAAGGCTGGTAGCGGAAAGACGTTGTGTGCCCTAGCAGCAGGCCTTCATCAGACTGTCGAGGATGGCCAGGAATCGACATATCGTCGTTTGATAGTAACAAGGCCCATACAACCATTAGGGCGCGATATAGGCTATTTACCGGGCTCAATGGAAGAGAAAATGATACCATGGCTGAGCCCAATCAAGGATAACCTAGAATATTTGATGGGTGACAAAAAAATGCTTGACTTATATATAAATGATGGTACAATAGAGATAGAAGCATTGACTTATATTAGAGGTCGTTCAATTTCTAATGCATATATCGTTATTGATGAATGTCAACAACTAACACAACATGAAATAAAAACGATCTTAACAAGAGTAGGAGAAAATACTAAAATAGTAATGACAGGTGATATTGAACAAATTGATAATGTATATGTTGATGAAACATCGAATGGATTGACATATGTTGTTGAAAAATTTAAAAATCATGATATCGCCGGTCATATTATCTTGACCAAGGGAGAGCGTTCAAAAGTAGCCACATTAGCAGCAAAAATACTGTAAATGGTATCTAAAAAGAGACATATTGCCAAGGCTTTGACTTGGAGGCTTATGGCTACGTCTGTAACTTTTTTATTGTTGTTTTTGTTTACTGAAAATGTTATAATAGCCAGTAAGGTAACTTTTTTTTCTATGTTTATAAAAACTATGCTATACTATTGTCATGAAAGATTGTGGTATAAAACTAAATGGGGAGTAAAAGATGGATATTGAATTTACAAATGAAAAAGAACTTGAAGATGAACTGTCTACTCTGAATAATGTTGTCGAAAGTCTCGACTCAGAGTTGAAAACTTATATAGTGAATTATGTGGGCAGTAAATTACAGCCTGAAAATGAGGAAGTAACTGTAAAGATGGTTGTGGAGACTCTTGCGGAAGAGTTCCCAGAATTTATCTTGGCCCTGGCGGAAGAAAATTGGGTTCGAGGATATGAGCAAGCTTTATTAGACGTAGATACGGGAAAAAGGCTCATGGAAGAAGAAAAAGAAAAAAATGAAGAGTAGCTTAAAGGAATATATTAAGAAGTCTCATTCAAAAGCAACTAAAAAACAAAAACATTACACAATGTCTAATAATACAGATGTTTTTATAAAAGACAGCTTGCCGGAAGGATTTGATTTAAATTATGTTCTAAAAAAAGTAGAAGCATCAATTCCAAGCTATCTTATGCATAATGTCGATACGATTTATGTTGGAGAATTTGAAGAATTTGTAAATAGAGGAATAAATGCAGCTTATAAGGATGGTGCATTATATATAACAAATATACAAGATGATGAAGATGATATGATCGATGACATTGTTCATGAAACGGCGCATTCTGTTGAAGAGTTCGCCGGCAATGAAATATATGGTGACGGGCGAGTGGAGGAGGAATTTATAGGAAAGAGACAAAGGCTATTTTATTTTTTAAGAGAAGAAGGTTATGAAGTATATTTAAAAGATTTTTTGGATTCTAGTTATTCAAAGGAATTCGATATGTTTTTATATCAAGATGTTGGATATGCATTGTTGACAACACTTACAATGGGATTGTTTGTATCACCATATGCTGCCACTTCATTGAGAGAGTACTTCGCTACAGGATTCGATAAGTATTATCTTGAAGATAGAAGATATTTGAAAAACATAAGTCCAATATTATTCGAGAAAATTGAATATATTTCTAACTTATAAAAGGAGATCATAAAATGGATATTAAAATTGTAGAGCATGACGGTTGTGTATCGTTATATTTGGAAGTTGTATTAGAACCAGACGGTAAAGTATACAAGCCAGTGCATGCAATTGGATGGCTGAAAGAGAAAGGATATAAAGTAGGAAAATGTGTAAAAAAAGATGTTGTTCGAAATAAAACCGAAAGAGAGAAACTGCGCAAAGGACACTGGACCTTTGAATTATTGAAGAGTCCAAAATCTTCAAAAAAGCCAGCTGTAAAAAAGAAGGCAACAAGAAGACCTTTTACTCAGACGGAACCCGAACCGATAGCGAAGAAAGAAACAACAGAGGAATAGTATGTCGCATGTATCTTTTTCAGAACTAAAAAATTGGAGCAAGTGTTCCTTTTATCACAAGCTTGTCAATATTGATAAAATTAAACTTTTCAGAGGCAACGAATACGTTGCTTTTGGAAGTGCTATTCACGACACTTGTGAAAATATGTTGTTGAACGAGAATCTGGATATGAATAAGTTTTTCTTGGATAGGTACAAGGAGGAGCTTAGAAAACTAAGAGAAGACAATCATGAGTTCAACAAACAACTAGCTTTAGATATGAGATCTCAAGGCTTGGAAATAATTCCACATGTAAAACCTGAGCTTGAAAAGTATTTTGGTAAATATAAAGTATTTTCAACCGAAGAAAAATTGTTCGAAGATATTGAAATCGAAAATTATAAATATAAAGGCTATATTGACTTAGTTTTACAAACTCAAGATGGCAATTATCACATTATTGATTGGAAGACTTGTTCCTGGGGTTGGTCAGCCAGAAGAAAGACGGAAAGGTTTACAACATATCAACTAACTTTTTATAAATATTATTTTGCACAAAAGCACAACATTGATCTAGATAATATTAAAACACACTTTGCCTTGCTAAAAAGAACAGCACAAGAAAACAAAGTGGAAATATTTGAAGTTTTAAGTGGGAAGAAAAAAATAAAAAATGCACTTAACTTTTTGAAAAAAGCGATGTATAATATCATTAATAAAAAATTTATAAAAAACAAACTGTCCTGCCATGCTCCATATGGCACTTGCGAATTTTATAAAACACAACACTGTCCTTAAGAGGTTAAATTGAACAAAAAAATTAAGATCCTTACTTTGAGCGATCACCCATTATCACCTTCAGGAGTGGGAACACAAACAAGATATATTATTGAAGGAATGTTAAAAACTGGCAGATATCAGTTTTTTAGTTTAGCAGGCGCTATCAAGCACGACAGATATGACATGATTAAAGTTGATGGATATGGCGATGATTGGTCCATATTACCAACAAATGGATACGGCAATCAAGAATTAGTTCGCTCGATTCTAAGACATGAACGACCAGATATAGTTTGGTTTATGACAGATCCTCGTTTCTGGGGATGGCTTTGGGAAATCGAAAATGAGATAAGATCAGTTGCTCCAATGATTTATTATCATGTTTGGGACAACTACCCTTATCCAAAATTTAATAAACGATATTATGATTCAAATGATATGATTGTTTCAATATCAAAGGTCACGGATGATTTTGTGAAAAATGTTTCACCAGATGTAGAAAGTGTCTATTTACCTCATTCAGTTAACACTGATATATTCAAAATTCAAAGTGAGGAAGAGATAGAGAAGTTTAAAAAAGAATCTTTTCCAAATGAAAAAAATAAGGATAAGGTGTACTTCTTTTGGAATAATAGAAATGCAAGAAGAAAGCAAAGTGGAACTTTAGTTTTTTGGTTTAAAGAATTCTTGGATATAGTTGGGCACGAAAACGCTACGCTCATAATGCACACTGATCCTAGAGACCCCCATGGACAACCTCTAGATTATTTGATTAGAGAGTTGGGCGTAGATAAAACCGGAAGTATATTATTGTCTACTGATAAGTACCCCCCTCAAACGTTAGCAATGATGGTTGGGATGTGTGACTGTACAATAAATATATCAGATGCAGAAGGTTTCGGTTTGGCAACGTTAGAATCTTTGTCTTGCGGAACTCCAATTATCGTAAACATGACGGGAGGCCTCCAAGAACAGGTGACTGACGGAGAAGAATGGTTTGGAATTGGAATTGAGCCAAGTTCTAAAGCCATCATTGGTTCTCAGGAGGTACCATATATCTATGAAGATAGAGTTTCTAAAGAGGATTTCATTGATGCATTATTAAAGATGTATAATATGAAAAAGGAAGAAAGAGAAGAATTGGGTCGAAAGGGTAGAGAACACGTTATGAAAAATTATAATTTTGAAAATTATATTAAAAAGTGGGACGAAATATTTACGGACGTTCATGAAAGGCTTGGTTCTTGGGAAAATCGTAAAAATTATAAATCTTGGACATTTGAAGAGGTAGTATGAAAAAGAAAATTATAGTCCGGGCACCGGCATTAACACAAAGTGGATATGGAGAACAAGCAAGATTTGCTTTAAGGGCCTTGCGCACGCGCGAAGATGTTTTTGATATCTATCTAAACCCTATCAATTGGGGTAAAACTGGATGGATATCTAATGATGATGAAGAGCGCGCCTGGTTGGACAACTTGGTTAGAAAAGCCGTTCAACATGAAGCCAATCAGGGTCAATACGATGTTAGCTTGCAGGTAACAATTCCAAATGAATGGGGGAGGATGGCTCCAGTCAACATCGGATACACAGCAGGAATTGAAACAACTAGAATTTCAACACAATGGGTTGAGAAATCATTAGAAATGGACAGGATTATTGTTATTTCTGATCATGCAAAATATGGTTTTAAAAATACAAATTACCAAGCCAGAAACGAAAAAACAGGACAAGTCATTCCCGATTTTAGATGCACAACTCCTGTTGATGTAGTAAACTATGCTGCTCGAACTCTTATCGAGCCAGAGAAGATGGATTTAAATCTAGATTATGATTTTAATTTTCTTTCAGTTGCTCAATGGAGTCTAAGGAAGAACCTGGAAAATACAATAGCTTGGTTTCTTGAAGAGTTTAAAGACGATGAAGTGGGATTGGTGTTGAAAGTATTATACACCAGTAATTGCATAATGGATAAATTAAAGTGTCAAGATAATCTAAAACTATTATTATCAAATTTTCCCGATAGAAAATGTAAAGTATATTTGCTACACGGTGATTTATCCGAAGGGGAGATGGTAGGGATGTATAAAAATCCTAAGATCAAAGGGTTAATCAACCTTGCGCATGGTGAGGGGTACGGTCTTCCGATGTTCGAAGCTGCACAGCACGCCCTACCGGTCGTAGCTCCTTCCTGGGGTGGTCAGATGGACTATTTGTACGCCCCTGTGAAAGATAAGAAAAGAAAGAACAAGATTAGAAATAAGGCTCATTATGCTTCGGTCGATTATGTTCTACAGCCTGTTCCAAAAGAAGCAGTCTGGGACGGAGTTTTGATTCAAGATTCAATGTGGTGTTACCCAAATCAAGGAAGTTATAAGTCTAAACTTAGAGATGTGTACAAAAACCATGGAGTATACAAAAAAATGGCGAAGACCCTGCAAAAACATATTTTAAATAAATTTTCGGAAGAAAACCAATACAAAGAATTTGCAGATTCCTGTTTAAAGGCTTGCGGCCATATTGACAATTTAGAGGTAGATGACTTTTTTAATAAGATGGTAGCCGGTCAAAAATGATTATTTTTGCAGCAGATGCTTTTGTCGAACATTATGTTGGCGGAGCAGAGCTTACCACAGAGGCTATTATTGAAAAAAGTTTAACCCCTACATACAAAATTCTTTGTAGTAACTTGAATACGAAACAAATGTCTCAGGGCAAAGATCTTTTTTGGGTTTTTGCAAATTTTTCAAGTTTGTCAGATGAATGCTTGTTGTATGCTGCAAAAAATCTAAATTATAGTGTTTTAGAATACGATTATAAGTTTTGTAAATATCGTTCTATAGAAAAGCATATAGCTGCTGAAGGCAGCTGCGATTGTCAAGATAGTAAAAGAGGCAAGCTTGTCTCTATATTCTTAAATTGTTCAAAAATCAGCTGGTGGATGTCCGAGAAACAAAAAGAAATATACAAAGAACGATTTCCATTTTTATCTCCAGATAACAATAAGGTATTGACTTCTGTTTTGTCTGAAGAAAGTTTAGATTTGATAGAAAGTTATGACATCTCTAATAAAAATGATAAATGGATTATTCTAAATTCACAATCTTGGATCAAGGGAGTTCCAGACGCTATAAATTATGCTAAAGAAAACAATTTGGACTATGAACTTGTGTGGGGTCTCGATCATAATCAATTTTTACAAAAGTTGGCACAATCAAAAGGGCTAATCTTTTTGCCTCCTGGAGGTGATACTTGCCCTCGTCTTGTAATAGAGGCTAAGCTTTTGGGTTGTGAATTGGTTCTAAATGACAATGTTCAACATAAAGACGAACCATGGTTTTCTGATAGAGAAACTGCTCTATCTTATCTTCGCGAACGAACAAACGTGTTTTGGGAAGAAATTGATAACATAATACACCCAGTGACAAAAGAGAAAGAAGAAAATCATTTTACAATCGTTGTGCCATCATATAATAATGAAAATTGGGTCAACATTAATATGGGCTCAGTCATGGAGCAAAGATATGAAAATTATAATGTGCTTTATGTTAATGATGCATCAACTGATAAAACAAAAGAAGTTTTAGACGAATTGGTTGCAAAAAATAATTTTGATAAAATAAGAGTTATCAACAATAAAGAGAACAAGAAAGCTTTACATAATATTTGCCATTGCATATCGGAATCACAAGAAGATACCATAATAATACTATTAGATGGTGACGATTGGCTGGCACATAGAAACGTTTTAGCACAATTAAATGACATCTATAATAAAGATGTGTGGATAACTGCGGGTTCTTATATGGACAACGTTCAAGGTCAAGTAGTAAAACCTGAGATTGATTCATCGATGTGGGATACGAACGTAAGAAAGTATTTTAACTCTGCTGGTCATAATTTCTCACATTTAAGAACGTTTAGAAAAAAACTATTTGATAAGATTAAAACAGAAGATCTTCTCGATGAAGATGGCGAACACTACAAATATACTTTTGACCAAGCTTTGATGTTCCCCATGGTCGAAATGTCAGGTAAAGAACATTTTTGCGAAGTTGATGACATTCTATTGACTTACAACAGAAGAAACCCTCTTTCCGTTGATAAGGTATCTAGACAAGAACAATTAAGAATAGAGAAAATCGTCAAAAACAAGAAACCATATGAAAGAATTAAAAAAATATAATATCTTAATGTGCTCAATGCCAGGTGGAGATCGCGGCCCGGGATTCAGCTACAAACATCATGTTAACTCTCTCAACTCAGACAAGCTTGATAGGTTTTTTGTAGATTCGATACATAACATAACTTCAGAAGAACAGGTTGGAAAATTTGATGTTTTTTGGTTTTATGCAAAAGGTTTTGATCCTAGGCTTTATTATTATTTAAAAAGTAAATGGTCTGATAAAAAATTTGTTTTTGGACAAAATATATTACTTGATAAGCCGGATATTGGCGCGTCAGACCAATGGGACGAATGGTTTCTCAGTTCGGTAGACTTTGATCTTTATTTAGATCAAGTAAAGTTTTATAATGAACATGTAAAGAAGTTTATCAGGAAAGAACTGAGACACAAAGCTGATTATCTAGATAAATGTATTGTGTTCGACATCAGCGAAGAAGATATAAAGAATAAGAAAGTCGAATATGATTGCTTGTTATATTCTAAAAAGAGAAGATACGATGACAATTATTATGAATTCCAGCAAAAGTTATATTCCCTATTAGACCAAAACAATATATCTTATAAAGAGGTTGTTTATGGTCAATATCAACGATCTGAATATTTTGAAGAACTGGCAAAGTCTAAATGCTGCGTTAATATGAGTTTAGATGAATGTCCAGGAATAGCGACATATGAAGCAATGCACATGGACACTCCGATAATTGGCTCCCCTCATAACACTCCTAGTATCTTTGACGAAAACTTTTGGGTTCACAACACAGATAGAATGACAGAGAAATATCTCAAAAGAAATGATAATGCAGCTGAACTTTATGTTGAAAAAATTAAAGAATTCCTAAATGGAGACCTTGCGATTAAAAAATCTCCGAGAGAATTTGTTCTGAAACATACAAGCTATGAAAGATATGCAAATGATGCATATGATTTACTCTTAAAATATTGCGGTGATTGATATGGGGTTGGGTGGATATTTATTATGGACTGCTGTGGCCAGAGAAGTGTCAAAGAAATATGGGAAAGTAAGCCTCCCTTACGAGAATCATGGACAACACAACGTTATGGTCCAAAGCGCTGTATTTCAAAATAATCCTCACATTTTTCAAGAAAATCCTGCAGGGAGAGAAGACACATTTTTCCCTTTACAGTTGAACAATAAAGAGACAAATTACTGCAAACAAGATACTCCAATCCGTGCGTTTCATAGGTATGACAAACATATGATTGCACAAGCCTGTGAATACTACGATATACAGGATCCAGAATTAAAGTGTGAGATGTATTTTTCTGAAGACGAAGAAAAATTAGCAAAAGCCACTGCTGATACTTTGGAGAAAGATTTTATTTTAATTGAACCGTATTCAAAAACAAACTATACTCCAAATAGGGCGTACCCTTATGAAAAGTGGCAGAAAGTTGTTGATGTTCTATCTAAAGATTATCAAGTGGTACAAATTGGAGCACCAAACACAAAGATTCTCGACAATGTGACTGATTTAACTGGAAAGACTTCATTTAGAATAGCTAGTAAATTAATGGAATATTCTAAATTGTTTTTAAGCACAGAAGGAGGCTTAGCACATGCTGCAACTACGGTTGATTCAAAAGCTTTGATTATTTTAACGGGGTATCAAAGCCCAAATATGGTATGTTATCCGCAAAACAATTATATTAATATAGCAAACCATGGTCCCTGCGGCCTAAAGATCGAATGCCCCGAATGCAAAAGTGATGCTGTTAATCACGATGAAGGCGAGATAATTCAAGAAGCAAGGAGCTTATTAAAATGAAAAAAACTAAAACTATTAGATTTGTTGATTGCGGCGGGAACGTTGGTCAATCTATTCACTGGTCGCTGAACATCTTGGATGCTTTCAGTGAGTTGTTCGATTGTAATGTCAAAGTTGACTGTTTTGAACCGTATCCACAATTATTTGAAATAATAAAAGGTAGATATTCGTGGGCACCGACCGATAAAATATCTCTGCATCAACAAGCAGTTGATGTAAAGGACGGCAAAAGAAGATTTTATCTTCAAGAAGACGATGCTAGAACGAGTTCATCTTTTTACAAAGGCAAGGAATCCACCTATAGGCAAATATGGGTTTCAGGTGATTTATATTACAAAGAGAAAGAAACTGGAAACGCAAGAAAGCTGGAGCTTGAATGGAAAGATCCTAATGTTGAAGGTCCGGTTCCTAAAATTATGCTTAAATTAAGTCCTTCATCCATAAATGAATTGATACACTCTTATGGTTTTCAGCCAAAAATAGATGACGAGGAATTGATCAACTGGATTGATGTCGAAACAATTGATATAGTTAAATGGTTGGAAGAATCCATTGATTCGGAAAACGAAATTGTAATCTTGAAATTGGATATAGAAGGGACTGAATATAGCGTATTGAATAAACTTTTACACAATAATTTGAATAAAATGGTAGATGTTCTTTTGGTAGAGTGGACACCAGAGGAGAAAATAGCTTCATGCGAAGATGTCTTCGGTACAAAACAAGTTCGCACCAGTTTGAGAACAGAGGTAGGGAAAGAGTTCAGGTGTGTTTTAGATTGGCATTACCCTGAAAAATGTGTACAGCCACTTGTAGATTATATAAAGAATATTTTGTAATGAAAACAATTTTTACAAATGGTTGCTTTGACATTCTGCACCCAGCACATATACAGCTTTTAAAATATTGTAAAAATTTGGGACATGTTGTAGTTGGACTGAATAGTGATAAGAGTGTTAAAAAATTAAAAGGTGAAGATCGTCCATTTTTTTCTGAAAATGATAGAAAATTTATGTTAAAATCTTGCCGCTATGTAGATGAAGTTCACATTTTTGAAGAGGAGACTCCTTATAATTTAATAAAATCCTTAAATCCTGATATAATAGTTAAAGGAGGCGACTATAAACCTGAAGATGTCGTTGGATTCAACCTAGCAGAAGTTAAAATATTTGAGTATATAGATGGATATTCAACAAGTAAAATCATTCAAAATTCTGGTAATAGGTGATAGCTGCACGGACTTCTATTACTTTGGCAAGTGCGAAAGGTTGAGTCAAGAAGCTCCAGTTCCAGTTTTTCAACTTTTAAATACAGAAAA
>CEQB01016199.1_pt1 | contig 12755 bp, 15 predicted proteins | sample 530581 | NCBI WGS metagenome assembly CEQB01 (sample SAMEA2620588, study PRJEB7988) | marine metagenome | biome: marine biome (ENVO:00000447); feature: deep chlorophyll maximum layer (ENVO:xxxxxxxx); material: "saline water (ENVO:00002010), including plankton (ENVO:xxxxxxxx)" | depth 75 m
GCATGTCAAGTCAAAGTAGACGAAAAGTTCGTAAAGATGCAATGAAGGGTATGTCTATTCGTAGTGGAGATTTAAGACCTACCAAACAAGGTGCAGGTATGACTCCACAAGCAGTTCGTAAACACAATAGAAGAACAGGTGGAAACTTAAAAACAGCAGTAACTGAAAAGAAACCAACAGGAAAAAGAGCAGCAAGGAGAAAATCATATTGTGCTAGGTCTGCAGGACAGATGAAGAAGTTTCCAAAAGCAGCAAAAGATCCTAATAGTAGATTAAGACAGGCAAGGAGAAGATGGAATTGTTGATTATTTGTTCAAAGTGTGTACAATACCAATTATGTCGTAATAATGGAAAGTGTTTAAAACTATAATGTGGCTACCAATTATATTAGTGTGTACAGCACCTTACGTTCAATCCTGTAATATGATAACAGGTTTAGAATTACTTAGAGATAAAGAAACTTGTTTTGCAGAAGCAAATGCAAAAGCTCAAACTCTTTTGAATAGTCCTACTATTTATATGGCTAAACCTGCTTGTCAGATTCTGCCTGAAAAAATTTTAGAAAAAGAAACTGATATTTAATAAGGAGATGTGTAGTGCCTGTTGAAAAAGTAGCAGATGGTTATCGTTGGGGTAAGACAGGAAAGGTCTACAAGACGAGAGCTGCAGCAGAACGTCAGGGTAGAGCCATCAAAGCAAGTGGGTATAGTAAGGGAGGTAGCACTGTGAATAAAGCAGGTAACTACACAAAGCCTGGTATGCGTAAGTCTTTGTTCAATTCTATCAAAGCAGGTGGTAAAGGTGGTAAGCCAGGGCAATGGTCTGCACGTAAAGCACAGATGTTAGCAAAACAATATAAATCTAGAGGTGGAGGGTATAAGTAATGAAAGTAGACGCACCAAAAGGTTTTCATTGGATGAAACAATCAAATGGTTCTTACAAGTTAATGAAACACACAGGAAAGTTTGTTCCTCACAAAGGAGCAAGTTTAAAGGCTGACTTTTCTATACAGAAGGCACACAGTAATGGCTCTAGCAAAAAGTCAAAAAAGTCTTAAAGATTGGGGAAAACAAAAGTGGAGGACTTCAGATCGTTCTCCTTCCAAAGGCAAAAAGAGATATCTTCCTGATGCCGCTTGGAAATCTTTATCTCCTTCTGAGAAAGCAGCCACAAATCGAGCCAAAGCAAAAGGCAATCGAAAAGGCAAACAGTTTGTTCGCCAACCCAAATCAATCGCAAAGAAAACTGCTAGATACAGATAGAAGGAGATATTAATGGCTAAAAAAGTGACATTAACTGCTTGGATTAATAGTAAACTGAAAGACAAAGGTTTGACTGTTAAACAAGCTAAAAAGAATGCAGGAAAATATAAAAGTATAGCTGCTGCAAAAAGGGCAGGAAGTTTATATTACACCAACAAAGATGGTAAAATTATGATCGCAGCTTATGCTGAAGATTTGAAGAAGCCTTTAAAAAAACCTAAAAATAGTGATAAAGTTTTTGATAGAAATTTAAAAGGTGATAAATTAATAGAAGTTGGTAAAAATATTAATAAAAAAGCATTTCCTGCTGCTAATAAGGATAAAATTACTAAAAAGAAATTAGGACCTCATGTTAGTGAACCAGGAGACTTACAAGGACCTAAACTTAAACAAAGAGTTGAATCTAAACCTCCCATAAGACTTCATGTTAAAACTTTAGAACGTCAAAGAGAAAGAAAAGCTTGGGAAAAGAAATATGGTACCTTCTATAATAACAATGGAGTCTTAAAAAAGAAATATGGTGGAAAAGGATAATAGCATGGCACTTGTTATTATGATTGGTGAAGCAAAAAAGAAACCCTCTACAACAAAAGGAAAAAAGAAAATGATGCACAAAAAGAAAAAGACTGGTATGAATATGGGTGGTCAACTCAAGAAGCCTAATCCTTCACAAACAGGATTAAAAAAATTGCCTGAATCAGTAAGAAATAAAATGGGATTTATGGCTAAAGGTGGTATGCCCAAGAAAAAAACTGGTATGGGGCATGGAGGAATGTCTAAAAAGAAACCTGGTATGGGACATGGAGGAATGTCCAAAAAGAAAACTGGTATGATGTATGGTGGCATGATGCCTAAGAAAAAGAAGACTGCCATGATGGGTGGTGGTATGACAGACTATCGTAAAAAAGGAATGTTTTATGGTGGTATGACAAAGAAAGGTAACAAGAAGTAAATGTTATCAACAGCTAATTATTTTAGTAAAGCTGTTAATCTTTCTGCTACAGCAGGAGGGGCGAGTGGTGATGTTATCTACACTTGCCCTTCAGAATTTACTTCGTTAATCACTTACTTACATATTTCAAATGGTGCAGCAAGCACAAAGAAATATAGCATTCAATATTATGAAGCATTAACAACAACGTATCATTTTTTAGTTGATGAACATAGCCTTGCTGCTAATACTGTTTTTGAAGTTATTCAAGGAGGAGGGTACTTAGCGTTAAAACCTGGAGACAAAATAGTTGGTTTTGAAGATTCATCTTCAGACTTTCATGTTGTGCTATCTGGTGAGGAGCATTACACACCTACTTAATTAAGTTGAGTTTTGGAGAGGAGACTTGATGAATGGACCCAGTAACCATTATAACTGGTGCTACTGTTGCATTTAACGCTTTAAAAAAAGGTCTGTCCATTGGAAAAGACCTACAAGATATGTCAGGACAGCTTTCTTCGTGGGCAGGTTTCATGAGTGATCTAACCTACGCAGATCAAAAAAATAAAAATCCTCCTTGGTGGAAAGCAGTAGGAGGTTCTGTAGAAGCAGAAGCCATTGAAATATTTACAGCTAAAAAAAAAGCTGAAGCTATGAGAAAAGAATTAAAAGATCACATTACATTTTCTATGGGTAGAGCAGCTTGGGAAGAGCTCTTAGCTACAGAAGCAGAAATAAGAAAACAAAAAAAAGAACAAGAATATAGAGCAGCTGAAATAAGAGAAGGAATTATTACATGGATAGCTTCGTTTCTAGTGCTTACATTAGGAATAGGAGTTCTTGCCGCAGTAATATATATGGTGGAATATGCGTAAGAATATAACAGAAAAACAACAGAAATTTCTTGATGTGCTATTTGAAGATGCACAAGGAGATCCTGTCAAAGCAAAAAAACTTGCAGGATATGCTGATGCTGTTTCTTCAACACAAATCGTTAACTCTCTATCAGATGAAATTGCTGAGTTAACAAAAAAATTTATTGCACAATCTTCAACAAAAGCAGCTTACACAATGTATTCAGTAATGACTGATCCTACTGATCTAGGTGTAAAAGAAAAAATGTTGGCTGCAAAAGATATTTTAGATCGTGCAGGATTTACAAAAACAGAAAAGGTAGAAGTAAAAGCACAAGAGCCTTTATTTATTTTACCTGCGAAAGACAATGAGTAGACGAGCTTCAATAGCAGATCACCCAACTAATGTTGATTGGAAAATACCTTTAAGAGGTAAGATGGGGGAGTGGTATCCCATTATTAGAATAGGAAGACATGTGCCATTTGGCTACGAACAAGATGAAAAGGATGAAGATCTTTTAGTTCCTGTTCCTGAACAATTAGAACTTTTAGAAAAAGCGAAGTTGTTTTTACAGGATTATAGTGTTAGACAAGTATCAAAATGGTTATCAGATCAATCTGGTAGATATATATCACATGTAGGGTTATACAAACGTGTCAGAATGGAAGAAAAAAGGCGTAGGGCTTCGTCAAACTACAGGCAATATGCCAAAAAATATAAAGAAGCGGCAAGGAAAAGCGAGAAGATCGAAAAAGAAAGACTTGGTGGTAGAGCAACCAGAACTCTTGATGAAGGAGACAACTGGCAACCTCTCGCCACAGGAGACAGATGCCCTACCTGTGGCACAACAAGAAGTCATCTTCAAGCCTAATCCAGGGCCTCAAACAAAGTTTTTAGCTTCAACAGAACAAGAGGTACTATATGGCGGCGCAGCCGGGGGCGGCAAGAGCTATTCGATGGTTGCAGATCCAGTTAGGTACTTTAGCAACCCACATGCACGAATGCTACTTGTTCGTAGGAGTACTGAAGAGTTACGAGAGCTTATTTCTGTAAGTAAGCAGTTATACCCAAAAGCAGTTCCAGGGATTAAATTTATGGAACGAGACAAAACTTGGGTAGCTCCTAATGGAGCAACATTGTGGATGTCATACCTAGATAGAGATGATGACGTTATGAGATACCAAGGTCAAGCTTTTAACTGGATTGGCTTTGACGAATTAACACAATGGCCTTCGCCTTACGCTTGGAACTATATGAGATCTCGACTTCGTTCTACAAGATCCTCTGGTTTACCCCTTTTTATGAGAGCAACTAGTAATCCAGGAGGCCCAGGACATAGTTGGGTAAGAAAACATTTTCTAGATCCAAGTCCACCAGGAGAAGCTTTTTGGGCAACAGGCGAAGATGGAGAAGTAATTACATGGCCTAAAGGTCATACCAGAGAGGGTCAACCTTTATTTAGACGCAAGTTTATTCCTGCTACATTGTTTGACAATCCTTACCTCTCTGAAGATGGTATGTACGAAGCGAACCTTCTTTCTTTACCTGAACATCAAAGAAGACAATTGTTGGAGGGGGATTGGGATGTTAATGAAGGTGCAGCTTTTCCAGAGTTTAACAGGAAGATACATGTTATAGATCCTTACGATTTACCTTCAAGTTGGTATCGTTTTAGAGCAGCTGACTATGGTTATGGATCTTACACAGGTGTTCTTTGGTTTGCAGTAGTTCCAGGGTCTGAACAGCTAATAGTGTACAGGGAGTTATACGTATCTAAAGTAATAGCAACTGATTTGGCTGACACGATCCTGGAATTAGAGGAAGGGGAAAAAATAAGATATGGTGTTTTAGACTCATCTTTGTGGCATAAACGAGGAGATACAGGTCCTAGTTTAGCAGAGCAAATGATATTAAAAGGTTGCAGATGGCGGCCTTCTGATAGATCAAAAGGTTCTCGTGTAGCAGGTAAAAATGAAATTCATAGAAGATTACAAATAGATGAGTTTACAGAAGAACCAAGACTTGTTATATTTAATAATTGCACTAATATCATATCACAACTACCTTCGATACCTCTTGATAAAAACAATTCAGAGGATGTCGATACAAAGTCAGAAGATCACCTCTACGATGCTTTACGATATGGTGTGATGACAAGACCACGAAGTAACATCTTTGATTTTGATGTTGCATCACAACGAACAGGGTTTCAAGCGTCAGACCCTACATTTGGTTATTAAGGATAGAATATGGAAGAAGATGATATCATAAACTCTGAAGAGTTAGTAATTGACGAAGAAGATTCAGTGCATCTTGAAGACTCACAGGACACTACTGGTCATGATCCTAAAGCAGGAACAATCATAGGCTTTGTTCAAGAACGATATAAGAAAGCTGAAAAGGCTAGATACTCTGACGAGCAACGTTGGATTAAATCCTATCAGAATTATAGAGGAATCTATGGTCCTGACGTACAGTTTACTTCAACAGAAAAGTCTAGAGTTTTTGTTAAAGTTACAAAAACAAAAGTTTTGGCAGCGTATGGTCAGATTGTAGAAGTTTTATTTGGATCACATAAATTTCCTGTATCTATTAATCCAACTACTTTACCAGATGGGATTGCTGAATCTGTTCACTTTGAAACCAACAAAGACATGAAAAAAGCAATCAAAGATTTTGATGAAAAGAATGAAGAAGAAGAAGAGGAAGATCCATCATTAAAGCCTGGTGAAACAATTATTGATCTTAGAGAACGTCTTGGTGGTTTGAAAAAGAAGTTAGAACCTGTAATAGAAGATCTTGAAGAAGGTCCAGGGACAACCCCTACTCAAGTTACTTTCCATCCTGCGATGGTGGCAGCAAAAAAGATGGAAAAGAAAATACATGATCAATTAGAAGAATCTCACGCTAACAAACATTTGAGAAATGCGGCGTTTGAATGTTCGTTGTTTGGCACAGGAATCATGAAAGGTCCTTTTGCTTTAGACAAAGAATATCCTAATTGGAATGAAGAAGGAAAATATTCTCCTATTTTTAAAACAATACCTCAAACTTGTGATGTTTCTATTTGGAACTTTTATCCAGATCCAGATGCAAACAACATGGAAGACGCTGAGTATGTATTAGAAAAACATAAATTATCTCGTTCCCAAATCAGAGCTTTGAAAAGAAGACCTTTCTTTAGAGATGCTTCTATTGATGCAGCTATTGAGATTGGAGAATCTTACTCAAAAGAATGGTGGGAACAGGTTATGGAGGATGCTGATCAAGAAACAAGATCAGAACGATTTGATGTTCTAGAGTTTTGGGGGTATGTTGATAGAACTATTCTCGAAGGACACGATATTGAAATACCTAAAGAGTTGAAAGATAATGATCAACTTGCTGTAAATATTTGGATTTGTAATGGTCAGGTCTTGAGACTTGTAATGAATCCTTTTACACCTTCGATCTTACCTTACTACTCTTTTCCTTTTGAAGTAAATCCTTACTCTTTCTTTGGTATAGGTATCGCAGAAAATATGGATGACACACAGACTTTAATGAATGGTTTCATGAGGATGTCAGTGGACAATGCTGCACTATCAGGAAACTTATTGATAGAAGTAGATGAAACAAATCTGGTGCCGGGACAAGATCTTTCTATCTATCCGGGAAAAGTATTTAGAAGACAAGGTGGAGCTCCAGGACAAGGGATTTTTGGCACTAAATTTCCAAACGTAGCGAATGAGAACATGCAGATGTTTGACAAAGCTAGAGTTCTTGCAGATGAATCCACAGGTTTTCCTTCGTTTGCTCATGGACAAACAGGCATACAAGGTGTGGGGCGAACTGCTTCTGGTATCTCAATGCTCATGTCAGCTGCGAATGGAAGTATTAGAACAGTTGTAAAGAATATAGACGATTACTTACTAGGACCTTTGGGTAAAGCATTCTTCAGTTTTAATATGCAGTTTAACTTTGATCCTGAAATTAAAGGAGATCTCGAAGTTAAAGCTGAAGGAACGCAATCTTTAATGGCGAATGAAGTACGTAGCCAAAGACTGATGCAGTTCTTGGGTGTTGTACAAAATCCAGTTCTTGCGCCTTTTGCAAAAATGGATTATATCATTAGAGAGATAGCAAACTCAATGGATCTTGATCCTGACAAAGTAGTAAACTCTATGCAAGATGCAGCAGTACAAGCTGAAATACTGAAGAAGTTTCAAGAAGAAAATCCACCACCTCCACCTCCACAAGGAGCTCCGGGACAAGCACCACAAGGTGCAGTTCCTGCAGGAGCACAAGCTCAAGATACACAAGGAACTGGTGGTGGTACAATAGGTACAGGCACAGCACCTACTCCAGGAGAACAAGGATTCACAGGAACTGAAGGTCAATAATGAAAATAAAACTTTTAGTGAATAACAAAGAAATTTGGGATGCACTGAACCTAGAGCTTGATAGAAAGATAGACTTTGCACATAAACAAATGGAACAGGCTAGACAGCCTGAAGATTTGTATAGATTACAAGGTGAAATTAAAGCTTTAAGAAATTTAAAATTTTTAAGGGATGAAGTGAATGGTCGTTAATATCACAGGTAAAATAACAGATATTGATAAACAAATGTCAGATTCAGGTATTATTGACATGCCTAAACAACCTACTCCTGAACAAGAGATTGAATTACCTTCAGAAATAAAAAATGATGTTGAGTCTATTATTAATCAAGATACACAACAAAATATTAATGAAGAGCCAAAATCTAAAGAAATATCTAAAGATATAGACGAAAACAAACCAACAGATTTTGATGCACTACAACGAGCAGTACTAGATTCAAATGAACCTTTTGAAGGTACACCTATCGATATGATTCTACAGCTTGGATATTTAATGAGATCAAAAGTTAATCCAGGCAATAGAAAACCTAGTATCATTAACACGTTTGATGAAATTACTGAATTTGGTAAAAGAGCAGTAATGGGTTTTTGGAGAAATGCTCTTGGAGGAGAGCCTGTTATAGGTAGTAAAGCTGAAGGAACGCAAAGAACCCTTGACCCCACAAAAGATGCTTGGTGTGCAGCTTTTATCGATCACATACTTAGAATGATGGATGTTGATAGATTAGAGTCATCAAATGACTTTAATAGAATTAGAGCACATCAATACGTTAATTATGGAACACCTGTTAAACTAGAAGATATACGAGAAGGTGACATTGTTATATGGGATCTTGATAAAGCAAAAGGTGGCAAAGATGCACCAGGAGATCACGTAACTTTTTATGCAGGAAACAGGATAGGTCTTAATCCTGCTCCTGAAGGATACCTCAATATTGTAGGAGGTAATCACGATAATACAATTTCTATTAGAGAAGGAGGACCACCAGGAAAAGGAAATCCTCTTTATAATGTAGATAATATTGTAGCAATTAGACGAATTACTAAAAATGATATTACTGTAGATTTTACAAAATTTTTAGCTGAGAATGATCCTATCTTTAAAACTTTTATACCTGAGAAAAAAACTGGTATTGCTGCTAATACTAAACCTGTTCCAAGGAATATTCACTCTCAAGAATCTCCTTTGAACAGGAGATTAAATCGTTCTAATAGCTCTTCAGTGTCAGCTTCAGTAGATGGAATGTCAGAAGGAGGTATGCCAAAAAAACAGTATACGACTAATCCATTTAAAGCTCCAGAAACTGTAAAAAGAATGAAAAGCGTTGCGTCTTCTTTACCTGTTGTTGGAACAGCAATGTCTATCAAAGAAATAAAAGACGAGTTAGCAAAAGAAAATCCTGACTACAAAAAAGTATCTGCTTTAATTGCAGGTGAAGCTGTAGGTCTTCTTCCTGGTGGAGGAACAATTGCAAAAACTGCAGTACGTCAAGGAGCAAAACAAATCGCTGATAAATCAAAAAAAGTAGATAAAGAAATGATTTCTGTGTTTCCTAAACCAGAGAGAATGTTTCCTAAAGGAGATGCCCCTAAAGGTGGGGATTATTTAAATCCTCAAACTGGAGAAGTTTTATCAGGAAGAAATGTTTCTTCAGCGAATATAAAAATTTCTCCTGATGGTAAACCATCTTTTAAAGTGTCTAATGATAATGTTGAAACAGTTGGATCAACAGGAAAAGGTAAAACAAAAATAAAGACTAACTTATTCAAAAAGAAAGCAGGATGGAAATGGACTAATTCTCCAGAAGGATATGAAGATATCCCTACTCTTGTCTCAGTAGAAAAAGGTGGCAAACATTTTTACACTTTAGAAACAGATTTTTCAAAAGGTGTTAATTTAAAAAAATACGAAAATTCAAAAACAGAGCCAAGGCTAAGACCTACTGTAAATGGGGAATTAGAATTTGGTAATCAGATTGGAACAATTTCTGTAAGAGGGAAAGAACATCCTGTTTACGAAAAAATAATAGCTTTTAAAAAAGGTGGTGCAGTAATGGACAAACAAATGGAAATGGCGTTTATGCAAGAAGGTGGAATGAAAGATGATGGGCAACAAAGAGATCCTGTTTCAGGAAATCCTATTCCTCCTGGATCAATGGCTAATGAAGTTCGTGATGATATTCCTGCTATGTTGTCTGAAGGTGAGTATGTCGTTCCTGCAGATGTTCTTCGTTTCTATGGTGTGAACTTTTTTGAGGGTTTACGTAACAAAGCAAAAACAGGCTTGCAAAGAATGGAACAAAATGGTAGGATTGGTGGTGAACCTCTCTCTCAAGAACAAGTGGCTAGAAACATGCAGTTGACATCACCTAATGCAAAAGCCCCTGCTAACGTTCCTATGGCTGCTAACACTGGGCCTGCTGTCTTACCACAAACACAATCAGGAGCTTTAAATCAAGCACAGCAAATGTCTCAAAACTTTAATCCAATGAATTATAGTACTGTTGGGTTTTCAAAGTTTATACCAAGACAATCAGCACCTGCAGCTCCTCAAACGATTATAACTTCTAAAACATTTGTAAATGCACAAACAGGAGAGACAAGAGCTATAGAGTACATAAATGGCAAGCTTAGAAATCCTGCAGATGAACAATTTACAAAACCACCTTTCTATGAAATGGGGTCAGCTGCTTTAAAACAAGCTCAAGATGCTTATGCAGGTACACAAAGAAATGACGATGATGACAATGGCAAGTCTACTGATCCAGAAGTTAAGCCTTGGTATGAAGATGTTGATTGGAGTGATCCTAATAAATCAGTAGAGAAATATTTTGGTACAGGAACAAAGGTAGGAACTGGTGTAGCAGGTGCAGTAGCGTCAATGGTCTTAGGTCCTGTAGGGGGTGCTGTAGCCAATTATGGTATAAAAGTTTCTAATCTTTCTACTGCTAGAGCAGAGATGATGATTCGAGAAGCTGCAGGAGATACTGAAGGAGCAGCTCTGATACAGGCAGCTATTGAAAAAGAATTAGGAAAATCAAAACTTTTAGGTGTTGCAGATAAAACTGTGGATGCACTTTTTGGTTCTGATGGTGATGTTAAAACAGCTAACTATTTAAAATCAATTGGTATTGATATTCCAGACTCTTTGAATCTAAAAGATCCTTTTGCTATGAAAGGTTTTCTTTCGACTATAACACCTTCTCAAAGAAAACTAATTCAAAATGCTACTGGTATAAACGCTGATGCTCCCAATCAAGGTGGCAATCAAAAGAAAAATAATGAGGATGATGATAAATCTACAGTTTTTAGTGGTGATACAGCAGCAAACATTCAAGCTCAAAGAGAGCGTACTAAAGAATCAGGTAAGAAAGCTAAAGAATCTTTTGATAATTACATGGAAACAGAAGGTAAACAGATTATGGAGACTGGTACTGAAGAGCAAAAAGCTGCTATCTCTCGAACTGAAAGTGTTATTAAAGATATGGAACGAGGAGTACAAAGAGGTTTTACAAAAGGAGGTTTAATGGCAAAGAAGAAAAAGCCAACCCCAAAGAAGAGGGCAACTCGAAAAACTAAGGAGATAAAGAATGCCTGAATTAGGAGCAGTACAAAAAACTAAAACTGCAGGTTTTGTAGATCGTGGTTACAACCACTCAAAAAAACAAAAACGTATTGAACAAGAAGAAAAAGAAATAGCTAGATTGGAAGCTGAAGCTCGTGGCGATAAAAATATTAAGGATCAATCCAGTGGCGAAGGAACTGAGGACTCCAAGGTACAAGCCACAGATGATTCCCAACAAGAAGAAACCCAAGAAGAAACCAAAGCACAAGAAGATGATTCTAGCTTAGACGCTGAAGAAAAATCTTTTAAGAAGCGTTATGGTGACTTGCGTAGACATATGCAAGAAAAAGAAAAAGAGTGGAATGAAAAGCTTGAATCTATAAGAAAAGGAAAAGAAACTGAAAGTATCGTTGCTCCTAAGAGTGACGAAGATATTATTTCTTGGTCTAAAAAATATCCTGATGTAGCAGGTATTGTACAAAAGATTGCTGAACAAAGAGCAAAAGAAATGTTCAGTAAGGCTGAGAAAAGATTACAAGAATTAGATGATGCTCATACTGAGACTTTACGAATGAAAGCAGAAAATGTTATTCGTAAAAGTCATGATGACTTCGATGAATTAAGACAATCTGATGAATTTCACAATTGGGTTGAAGAACAACCTAAATGGGTAAAAGATGCTCTCTATGAAAATATGGATGATCCTGCATCTGTTATCAGAGTTATTGATCTTTATAAAGTTGATAATGGACTGACTCCTTCAGCAAAACTAGACACAAAGAAAGCTGCGGCTTCAGCCATTACCAAAGGTTCTCGTACATCAATCGATGTTAAAGGACTGAAAGGTAATATCAAAGAATCTGATGTTGCCAAGATGTCTGACAAAGAGTTCGAGAATATGCAAGACCAGATTAACGAAGCAATGCGTAAAGGTAAATTCGTTTACGATGTTACTGGTAATGCAAGATAAATAGTTGACAGTTATACTGTCTCCTATATAACTAGCTGTATCTATGGTGAAACCCCTTTTGGACTACTTTCACAGATACGAATAAAAAAGTCTAATACTAAGAAGAACTACTCATTTAAGTACAGGCCCAAGACTTATTAACAGGCCAGTTAATAAACTCTTGCACCCTAGAAAGAAAATGACCTCTTTACAGTGTTTAGCTTTCTAATCAGAGCCAAAACATTCAATCTAAGGAGGATTTTAACTATGGCTTTTACTTCAGCATCAGGCTATGGAAACTTACCTAATGGTAATTTCTCTAGCGTAATATATTCCAGAAAGGTTCAACTAGCCTTTAGGAAAAGTACAGTCGTTGGTGACATCACCAATTCTGACTATTTTGGAGAAATTTCTGCTCAAGGTGATACAGTAAGAATCATCAAAGAGCCAGAGATCTCTGTAAGCTCTTATGCTCGTGGCACTCAAATCACAGCACAAGATTTAGATGACGAAGACTTTTCTCTTGTTATCGATAAAAGTAATTACTACGCTTTTAAAATTGATGATATTGAGGAAGCTCACAGTCATGTCAACTTTATGCAACTTGCAACTGATAGAGCTGCGTACAGATTAGCTGATCAGCATGACCAAGAAGTCTTAGGCTACTTGTCAGGCTTTGCTCAAACTGCTCTGCATGCTCAAGCAAGTACAGCAAACACAACTGTTAATGGAACAAAAGCTGTTTCAACTGCAGGTTCTGATGAGTTGTTATCTTCAATGAAACTTATCAAGTCTTCATTTGGTAACAT
>CEQB01037124.1_pt1 | contig 12693 bp, 13 predicted proteins | sample 530581 | NCBI WGS metagenome assembly CEQB01 (sample SAMEA2620588, study PRJEB7988) | marine metagenome | biome: marine biome (ENVO:00000447); feature: deep chlorophyll maximum layer (ENVO:xxxxxxxx); material: "saline water (ENVO:00002010), including plankton (ENVO:xxxxxxxx)" | depth 75 m
TTAGAATTAGATGATGATGGCAGATTAGGTTATTGTTGGATGCATCATTTCAAATGTCATTCAGCAAGGTCATGTTATACTTGGGCAAAGGGTGGTCCAATTAAAGACGATAAAAGGTCAAAGGAAAATCAAGAAAGGGGTGAATAGTATGGACTCTTGGTTTAATACTTTAAAGGCTGCTTGTACAAAGCGAACTAAAAAAACAAGTTCAGACCGTAAAGGAAAAAAATGGATGGCTTGTGTACCAGCAGGTAAAGGAAAAAAGAAGAAGTATAAAAAAGTTCATTGGGGTCAAGCAGGAGTTAAGGTTACAGGAGGAAGTGGGAACACTAAAAGAAAAAAATCGTTTAATGCGAGACATAAATGTAAAACTTGTAAAAGAGGCGATTATTCAGCAAGATGTATGGCTTGTAGGGATTGGTAATTATGTTAGGAATTGTGTTAGCGTCATTAATTATTTTGGTTGCCATTTTTTGGTATAATTTTTGGGTAGCACTAAATGACCTTGTTGATTTTGTTGTTGAAGTTGAGGCTGAAGAAATAACAGATGAGTTATGGAATAGTCATAAATTGTTAAGGAGGATTCAAAGGTGAGTTGGGAAAGTGTTTTAAAAATAAATGATGCTACTAAATTATTGAGAACCATGTTAACAATTAGTAAACAAATTACTAGCAAAGATGAAATGAAATTGCAAGCATATATGTTGTCTAGAATGATTAGAAGTGGTAATATAAAACCAAAATTAGAAAGCGTTAAAAATGCTATTAGAGCAAGTATGGATAGCACTTGGCGTGACCCCGATATGGCAGAAAAATTACTTAGAAATGACCCTAGCATAATAAAGGAATTAGAACGTAACAATCTTTCAATAGATGACGTTGATTGGGAAGAAATTTCAGCAGCAGTTCTTTCAATTTATGATGAGGCTATTGACGCATTGACGGAGGCGGATATTGATGGTTGAAAAAAGACGTTTTTCTATTAGAAACTTCTTTAGAAGAAGAACTCCTACCCCCGCAGATTCTAAAGTTTATAACATGGGAGTTCAGGAAAGAGAGCAGAATTATCTAATGACTACTCCTTTATTATATAATTTAGCAGCAAATTCTGTTATTGTTCGAACTTGTATTACTCAATTAAAAAATGAAGTATTTAGAAGAGGTTATGAGTGGAGAAAGAACTTTTCTCATAAATGTAAAGATTGTGGACATGAACATGAAAAACCAGTAGAAAATTGTTCAGAGTGTGAAAGTGTTAATTTAACAAAACCTGATAAAAAACAATTGGCTTATGCTAAGCAAATGTTTGATGGGTATGTTAATAGTTCAAACCAAATGTTAATTGATGTTCTTAAGGAATTAGAGGACGATTTAAATATTGTTGATGATGCATATTTAGTTTTAGTTAAGGAATATTATTTAGATGGTAATGGTGAAATTAAACTTCATAGAGTTAAAGAAATTTATCGTGCAGACCCTATCACTATGTCCATCTATTCTGATGAATACGGTGAAAGGGGTGCAAAAGGATTTACTGCTATAAATGATAGAGATTTCATAGCAGATGAACCATATGAAACACACCCCGATACAAATGAAACTCTTTATCCTGTTCATTATGTGAATAGGGTTCATGGTGAAGACCAATTCTTTATTGAGGGTGAAGTTCTACACTTTAGTAAATATTCTCCTAGTAGAATGTATGGGCAATCTCCTGTAATTACATTATTTAACCATATTACTACATTAATTGCTATGGAGAATTATGTAAATACTTCATACACAAAAAGCCGTATGCCAAGAGGTTTGCTTGCAGTTCAAACTAGAAATATAGAATCAATGCGAACCTTTTGGAGAGCAGTTAAAGAAAAGATGGAAGAGGACCAACACTTTATTCCTGTTATGGGAATTGAAGCAGAAGGTGGGAAAGGTTCAGTTGAATGGATTAAATTTATGGACAGTCTAAAGGAAATGGATTATGTTGCAGTTAAGGAAGATTTGCGAGATAGGATTGCGGCTTTCTATGGTGTGAGTAAAATCTTTATGGCTGACAATTCAGCAAGCGGTGGATTAAATAATGAAGGTATGCAAATCTTAGTTACAAATCGTGCAGTTGAAATGGCACAGAATGTTTACAATCATTATGTTTTCCCTTGGTTCGTTGGAGAATTTGGAATTACAGATTGGAAGTTAGTTTTACCTCCATCGGAAGAAGAGGATGAAATTGCAGTAATGCGAAAGAGAGAAATTGAAGTTAATATTGCTGCATCAATTAAGAATTTAGGATTTGATATTGATATGAATGATGATGGAGAATTTACTTTCAAAAAGATTCCACCCAAGCCTGACCCTGCATCTAGTGAAAAAGAAGGTGAAGGTGGTAAAATTGAAACCGACCCTTATGCGGGAACAAATATTGATGCGAGTCAATTAGGTCAAATGCAAGAACAAATGATGCAAGGTGGAAAAGATTCATCCGGTGGAGGCACAAGGAATAAACCCTCTATGAGCGTTGGACCTGATAAGAGAGCCACAGGCTTACCAAAAGAAGCCGGAAACCAAAATGTCGATAAAAGAACTGAAAGAAGGTGATTAAATGGATTGGACAGATATTCTAAAAGTGCGTAGAAAAGACCCAAAAAAGGATAGTCTTAGAGCAGTTAAAGATGATAAAAAAACTAAACCAACTAGATTAGAAGTGGGTCTACCTGTTCCCAGAAAAATGAAAACTGCGCCTTCTTTTGGTAGAACTAGAGTTCGTCGCAGAACTAAATCTAGCGAAAAACCTAAAGAAAAACCTAAAGAAGAAAATGTTGCAGACGCTTCAGATGTTTTACCTCCTTTAGAAGATTTAAGAGCAGATTGGACTAAAAAGCCTAGAGGGTTGTATGCAGATTTATCTGATGAAGTAACCAAATTAGCAAGTATTGCTAGAAAGAATCCTAGATTACAAAAAGAATATTTAGGTAAAATTAGAAGATTAATTAATGAAGCGAATATACCAGAGCGTGATTAAAATGACTAGTAGAAAAGATATAGCAAAAATTCGTAGAGAATTACAAGAAACTGAGAGGGCGTTAACTTTAGCAGAACAACGAACAACAAAAAATAGAGATTTTTCTCCAGCAACATTACCTGATAAGAAAACTCATTACAATGAAAGAACATCATCAAGTGATATTGATTATGTAGTTCATCTACCTAAGAAACAAAAGCGTACTGAAAATAAGTGGTGAGATAATGGTTACTCTCCTAAAGGCTTTCTTAATGGGTATTGATGACCCATTTGAATTAACGAGAGTCTTTATGGATGAAATTAAAAAGGACGTTCAGGCTTATGAAGAACGCCAATTAAGAATCAAGGGTTATGATATAGAAGATTTCAATAAAGAAATTAAAGAATTTGAGGAATATGTTGATTCTTTAAATGAGGCTATTTATGATGAAGAAGAAAACATTAAAAGTAGAAACCAAGACTTAAAAGAAAAAGTTAGGCAATCAAATCCTGCTCAAGTTGCTAGGGAAGATTTAGCAATTTTAAATGGGCCAAATAATGAGGAAAGAAGAAAATTAATAAGGTCATTAATTGACCAAAGGGTTATTGCTGCTGATGATAAAGAGTCTAGTCTTTATGTTTCCCTAATTAGTAATTTAGAAGATGATGCTAAAAAACCAGACAAAGGGATGACTGATGAAGAAAAAGAAAAATTACAATCTGTTGTTGATGATTTAAATAAAAAGTCCAATGTTAATCTTAAAAGATATAAAAAAGCATTAGCGGATTCTCAACAAGAAAAACAATATTACGATAAAGAATACAAGGTAGTAGTTGGTTTTGATAGAGGAAAATTTGATGGTTTGGATGACGAAAAGAAAGTTGAAATTTTAACAGAAAGTTTAGAAGAACTTAATGACCAGATTAAAGCGAAGGAAGATGAAATACTTCCTGATAGTAAACAAAGCATGAATAAAGAAATACAAGAGGAAATTAGAAGGCAAAAAATAAAAACAGAACCTGCTAAAGAAGCGTTAAGACAGGGTTATTTAACTAAGTATAAAAATCGAAGAAAAGTTAACAATACAATTAAAGGTCAACTTCGTTCTATGAGATATAGATACTCTATAACTGAAGGAGATTTAAATAATTTAACTGAGGTTCGGACTCGCCAAACAAGAACTCCTAAAACCGAAAGAAGGCAAAAAATGGCTTGGTTATTAGTTGGTGCTACTGTTGATGAATATGAGGATGCTTTGAATGAGTATGTAAAACAAAGAGCAAAATTTCCAAAAGAACCTCTTTTTGGTACATTCCTAATTATTCCTGAAAATTACCTCGCTCAAAAATTAGATTATGCTAATCCTTTTAGAGACACTCCTGTTGAATTAGGTCAAGATATTAATTATGCTAGGGATGCTAAAGGTCAATTATATCGTTGGAATTCTAAAATTAGGGGAAAAGATGGCGGAGTTGGGGACTTTGAGAAAACAAAAGAATTTTCAGAAAAATATAGTACTGAATCTAAAAAGTTATTTCTTCTTGGAGGATTTGGTAGTTGGCAAGCAACTATTTCAGACGCTTCAGACAGAAAGCGTATTCAAGGTCTTAATGATATGCTAGAAAGAAGAGGGTTAAGTAAAGTTAAATTAACTCAAGAAATAAAAGATGCAATAGAGGACGAATCAGTATCTCTATTAGAGTTCAAAAATTTAGTCAAAGAAAAGAATCCTCAAATTTTACAGGCAATGTCTTTTAAAACTGAAGATGGGTTAAATGTTAATAGTTGGGCTGATTGGCAAAGTTATCAATACGCTTTAAGTAATACTTTAAGAGATAAAGATGAAGGGGATAAAGATGGACAAATGATTTTAGATGCTCTAAGAACATTCTTTGAGGGTCTATCAGAAGATGAATTAGAAATTATTCGTACCCAAGCATCAGGTTTAAAAACTAGTCCTCAAGATGCTTTTAATGCAAAAGGTAATATGAAAAGACCTAAAGAAAGACTACCTGCCCTTAGAGATTTAAGTAAGTTATTAACGTCATTAGATAAAGATTTAGATTTATCTTCAGACAAGAAGGTTGCCATTAAAGCCATACAAGATAGAATTAAAATTCATATTGAAAAGGCCTCAACAAAAAAGGATGAAAAGGGTAATGTTGTTGAAGAAGAAGAATTCGATTATGACGCTGTAAGAAATGAGATGGAATTTTTATATGATATGTACGAGGATGCGTTAGATATAAGAGAAGAACTTCCTGATGATACCACTAGAGAATATAGAAAAGAAGAAATAACAAACCTTTTAAATAGAATTAATGAGTTGTTTAAGCAATTAGAAACTGACCCTAAAGGTGAAGATTTAACTAATTTATACATAAATTTTGATGCATTAGTTAGAAATATAGATGATGTTGAAATTCCTAGTTGGGTTCCAATAAAGAAAAAAATACAAGGAAAGATTAAAGGTTTAGAGAATAAACTAGATAAGGTTTGGAAAGATTTAGAAAAGAAAGAAATTGATGAAATCAAAGAAGCCATAGGGGAAGGTATGCAAACTAGTAAACTTAATAGGTTCGGGCGAAGCACATATACTTGGGAGGCTAAACGAAATAAAACTCTTAAGTTGTATATTGATGCGGCAATTAAGACTAGAAACGAATTTTTAAGAAAATTCAAAGACGCTTCTAAAAAAGGTACTGAAGAGTATAAACGTTTAGAATCTTTAATTGATATTATTTTCCCATATTTTAGATATGTTGCTAAAGTAAACCAAAATAAATACCAAACTCAAGTTACCAGAATTAGAGATGAATTAGTTGCAAAAATATTAGAAGGTAAAGATATTAATAAAAAAGATTACCAGTTTTTAACTTCACCCAATATTCATATTGTTAAAGAATCAAGACAGATGGGCCAAGTTCCAATAGATTATAGAGAAGAGGATGATTCACCAACATCATTTAAGGATTTAATGGAAAGAGAAATGGCTGAATCAGAAAATGTTGTTGATGCAGTTGAACGAGTTACTCAAAATGTAGTAGAGGGTAAGGTTCAAGACGATGATGCTGAAGAAAATTTTGAAGAATTAGTTGCTGAAGAATCTGCAATTTCCGAGTTTCAAGAAAATCAATCTGAACGCATTAAAGAAATTGCTGATGAAAAAGGTATAGATATTTCCGAAGTTACTGAAGAAATGCTAACAGAAACTGTTGAAGACGTTTTAGAAGAAAAAGAAAAGAAAGAAGTAAAGGATAAAAGAAGAATCAAATTCCCCTCTAGAAGAACAAGAGATATAGAAAGAGAAGAAGATGAAGAAGTTGAGAATATAATAGAAGATATTGCTAGTGAAGATGGTGATAAGAAAGTAATAACAATGGAAGATATATTAGCATTCCAAAGAGACTTAGATAAAAATTAAGGGTTGATTTATAATGACATGGTTTGATGTAATTAAAGAAGATAGCGAAGTTTTGGCTGGACTATCACAAAAAGAAAAAAAGAAACTTAAAAAAGTATTACAGGCAGCAGAACCTTCAGAATATTTTGGTCAAGATTTTACTAGAATGGGTGAATTGATTGATATGATGAGGGATTTGAATCTAGTAAAAGGTGATAAAAAGATGGAAAAGCGAATGAAAAGTATCAGCGAACAAAATGTGGATGTTGTTGCTATGGCTGCTAAATTACGAAAAGAATATGAACAAATGTATATGCAGTTAAGAGAAATCGTTTATCCTAAGAGCAAGGGGTTGAGAAAAAAATGACTAAAATGGACTATGCAGTAGCAAGCAAAGAACTAAGAGAACATATCACTTTATTACTAAAACACTTCGATAATGAAGATGAAGAAGGTTGGAACAAACTACTTAAAATTGCAAAATTTGTGGTGGAGGTAGATTTAAAATGAGCGAAAATAACGATGAAACGCTAGAAATTCTGAAATTGTTGGTTGATAAAATTCAAAAACTAGAACAAACTGTTTACGATAATGATAACGTATTAATGAAAGCAGGTTTAGTTAAGGCTGATACACCAAGTCCTAAAATGCAAGGTGGAGATGGTATTGTGCCGGATGCTAACACTATTTCTAAAATGAGTTGGGATGAGATTAATTCTCTAGTTACTAAAATTGGAGGTGGAGTAATATGAACACTGATGAGATTTTAAAGAAATTAGAAGAGGTTAAAGTAGAAGCCTTCAATAATTATCATAGTGCAGATTCTAAAAGCGTAATTCAACTTCCTTCCGAAACTGAAGTAGAATTGGAAGAAGATGTTCGTGGTGAAGATACCAAGAAAAAGCCAATTTTAGGAGAAAAGGAAAAAGTTCCTGAAAGTCTAAGTAGAACTACTCCTATGGCTGGACCAACTAAATTCAATACACCAAAAGAAGTTTACACAAGTGGTGAGAAAAAGTCCATTACTACTGAAAGTATTCAGGCGCAGTTAGATGATTTAAAAAAGAATCTTCCATTTAAATCAAATATGGTAAGCCAACCACAAAAACCTCCCATGAAGGGCGGAATAGAACTCAAGTTTGAATTTACTCATCGGGCTGGTTCAAATTGGTATGATGAAACAAATATAAAAGAAGAGTTTTTACAAGCGGTTCTTAATCACCCCACGTTAAAACAAATGGGCGTTAAGATAACTAGACAAGCAACTAAAAAAGTTATGTGATTTAAATGCCACTAAGCGGTCTTAAGTTTAAGAAAGAGACTAATCCTCTTTCTCGACGCATTCAGCGTCTTTTTGAGCGAACTAGGGCTGACTATCTTTCTGCTAAACAAGAACCAAAAACCTATACAAAAGATTGGATGAAGGCTATTGAAAGATTACAAAATATTTATGCCGGAACTGATGAATTTACATCTTCACTTAAAGAAGTTTTATCTGAAGATATGCTAGAACGTGATGACGCAAAGGACCCAAAATCAACAACTGCTGCAAAAATATACAGTGCGATTAAAGACCTTAGATTTGATTCAGAAAATGTTAGAGACCCATTTAGTAAAGAATTTAGAAAAAACGTCTTAGAAGAGTTATTAGAAAACAAAGGCGTACTCATGTCATTTATCCATTGGGCCTTAAGAAGTGATAGAAACGCACTTCCTAGGGAGTTTTGGGATAAATACCTGCCCAAAGGTGACAAAATTACCGATGGGTATGACGGGCTTGACCTACACTTCAAGGACATAGGCACATACATTATCGAGCATTACGGCGATGAGAAAAATACAAATGGTGTTAAAGCAAAAGTTAAGGCTTCTATGTCCTTATTTAAGGATTTATACACCGCATTCTACTCGCAATCCGAGTGGGATTCTTTAGTCGGCTTGGATATAGAGAAGTCAGAAAAGGAAAAAGGTGATATTAACTTTATGATTCCTAATAAGCCAATGTATAGAATTTTTGAGGTAGATGACATTAAGGAGTTACGCGGCTTTACAGGCGATTGGCTAGTCCAAGAGAAATATGATGGTATGAGAATACAATTACATAAAATCGACGGTAAAGTTAAAATTTACTCATACAATGGTAATGATATTACAGATAAATGTAAGGACCAAGTTAAAATACTAGGTGAAAAGAAATTCGGTGAATGTATATTAGATGGAGAATTAATGTTATTTGAGAAAAATAAACCTTTACATAGAGCGCAAGTTATTGCCCATGTTTTCAAAGACAAACACACAGAAGGTGAGTTAAGAATTCATGTGTTTGACATAATGCGCCATAATGATAGAGATTTAGCAGATACTCCTTTACAGGATAGAATTAATATCTTATTCCAAAACTATTCTGTACATTCTGATGAAAAATTACAGTTTCCATCTAAGAAAGATACTAGAATTGCCGATAGTTTAGAAGAGATTAATAGATACGGAAAAGAAATTATGAAAATTCCTACTTCAGAAGGTGTAGTAATCAAAGACCTTACATCTACATATATTAAAGGGGCAAAGAAAAACCCGAAGTGGATTAAATGGAAAAAGTTTGTAGACTTAGACTTAATAGTTTTAGACAAGAAATCTACTAAATCTAATTTGAATTCATATACTTTAGGGGCTGGCCCTCTTAGTTTAGAAGAAGCAAGAAAACTACAATCTGAAAAAATAAATGATAGGTATTATTTAAATGTCGGCAAGGCTCTCAATACAAAAATAGATGTAGAAGTTGGTAAAATTGTTAGAGTAAAAGTTGACGAAGTTAAAGTTAACAGTAAAGGCCAATACCGAGTATTTACTGCCAAAGTTATTGAGATTCCTGAAGTCGAAGCACCGGATAAATTAATTACCTTACAACTACTCGCAGATACTAGCGGAGATACAAAAAAATATAAAGCAAAGGCTTTGGAAAAAGGATATTCTATTACTGATGATATTCATGGGGAAACTGAAGTTATTTTAAAATTTGATATGGATGGGTTTACTATTTATGGTTTTGGTTCAGATAACTTGATGGCTAAAAACGCAATAGTAGATTTAGACTTAGTGAAAGAGGAAATGGTAAAATTATTAAAAGATAAAACAGGAATTATAAATTCTGCGGTAATACAAATTTTGAAAGATAAAGATAAAGAAATGGAATTAGAAGAAATTGTAGATGATTTAGTTAAGTACCATCCTAAAGCAGCAAAAACATTTAACGAAGTATATGGTAAAAATATTAGAAAGTTCGCTTTAGATTTAAAAAATAAATTTGAAGGTGTAATTTCTTTGGATAATAGACAATATGGATTATTAGATAAAGATAAGTTATTAGATTTACCTTTTGAAGCAGATGAGAATATTGTAAGAAAAGAATATAAGACTCCCGAAGAATATAGAAAAGGGGACTTTAAAGTTTATTTGAGAAAAGACGGTAATGTGAACTTGACTTTTAAATTAGCAGATGAGACAATTGGTTGGGAAATTCAAATAGATAGTGTTGATGACATATTTGAGCTATTTGGGAAATCTGGAAAATATCCTGCTAAAGTACAAGAAACAGTTTCCAAAGAGAAATTGGTTGATGAAGGAGAGGTTGAATTAGGTGTTCAAAGGCATGGTTATCATGAATATATTCTAAAAGGTGAGAAATTTGACACAAAACTTCATGTACGAGTTGTTCCTTTAAAAGACCAAAAACAGTGGATAGCGTTTTCTAGTTTTGTAAAGGAACCTGTTGAACCGTCCACAGATGACGGAATATGGGATATTCGAGAAGATGATAACAAGGATTTGTCCTTCGATACGCTCGATTAGGTTTTCTTTTATATACTAATTCGGAGATGTTGATTCATGGCGAGCGCATCGCTTCAATCAATTACAACAGTTAGGCCAAATATTGGGCATGATTTTGAAATTTTAAAGTCGGATTCATTATATATTGGAGGATATGCTTCTATTGAATTAGTAGATAAGCAAAACGATTTAATCACATTAGAAGCATTAAATGATGCTGTTAAAAAATTTATGCAAGCACCCAAATATAGAAACGTTATGAATAATCATTCTAATGTTCAAGTTGGTGAAGTAGTAAAGGAATATAGAGACAAAACAGGAAGATTATGGAAAACTGATGTTGATGATGTTGGTTTTTTTGTAGTAATTAAATTAAGAGATGATATTGAAAAGGCTAGAGAAGTTAGTCGAGATATTCGTAAAGGAGTTCTTCGTTCTTTTAGTATAGGTGGTCAAGCACTAGAAAAAAGAAAGAAGGATAATAAAGAATTAGGTCAATATAATGAGATTAGTAAACTAGAATTACACGAAGTAACTATTTGTGAAAAAGGTATTAATCCCGAAGCAAAATTTGATATTCTAAAACAAGACAAAGGTGAAACTATGAGCGAAGTAACTAAAGCACTAGAAGAACTTAACAGTCTCCTAAAAGAAATTAAAGGAGAAGATGTTGCCAAAGCACCAAATCCGAAAGCGGTTAGCGGTGATATGGAAATGACAGAAAATTTACCGGAAGGTGAAGAAAAAATGACAGGTGAATATTTAGACACTGAAGAATCTGATGTTGAAGCCGCCGATGAAGAAGATATTGAAATGGCAGCAAGTATGGATGAAGAAAAAGGAATGGGCCACGATAAAGAAATGGCAGATTACGAAAAAGAAATGACCGCTGAAAAGGCAAAAACCTCATATACCCATGAAGGGCAATTAGAGGATGAAGCCGGATTAGTTGTTATTGAAGGTGGAGAACCTCGTTCAAAACACGGCCAACGTGGAGAAATGGGAATTCCTGCTGGAACTGAGACAAAAAAATCTCTTTACTCTGGTGATACTCCAACTCTTGATTTGAGTAATGAAAATCTAGAAAAGGCTTACGCTGAATTTAAGGCAGAACAAATGGAAAAGATGGCTTATGATGATATTAAGGCTTCTTTCCAAGCACGTTTTGATGCTGAAATTGCTGCAAAGGCAGATTCAATTGAGAAGTCAAACTATGACCCTCGCGCAGAAGTCAATGAACTTAAGAAACAATTTAGTGAGTTAATTGACACACTAAAGGGTGAGAAGGAGAATGTTATCCGAAAGCAGCAAGAGGCTGTTGATAACCTAAACATTCCTTCAGGTGACGAAATTGCTAAGATGGATTGGAATGACATCCACTTGGCAGTACATCGACTAGAAAACAATTTCCGCTGAATACACGGATAATAAAAAAGGTGATTTAAAATGGTAAAATATATTAACACAATTGCAGATTTAGAAGCGGCAACCTATGGCCGATTCGACAACAATAATCTTTTGAAGAGTGGTGGGTCTTTACTCGGACTTCACACAGCACACGATACAAACGCAACAAACGCATTTGTTGGAACTGCGGCATCAAACCTTAGTAACTTGTACAACGTAATTTACGGTCAAAAAGTTTGGTCCATGCTAAACCAAGAAATTAACCCACTTGCTATTTTGGCTAAAAGACCATATTCAAGTAGTGGTTGGCGAGTATTGATTGATAGACCTGCTGGTGGAAGTGCCGCCGCTTTTGCTATTGGAACGCAAGATATTACTGCAACTCCAACTGCTGATATGAGCGCACCTTCAGCCGATAGTATTGGTGGTGTAAAAGAAAACCATGCTTTGGGTAGTGTTGGTCTTTCTGAACTATCTCCAGAATATGCAACATTATACATGAGTCCTAAGACTGTTGCTCATATGTTCGGTTATTCCGAAGTAGCAGCAGAAATGGCTAAAATTGATGATGGTATCGGTGATATTCGTAACATTGTTCGTGAAGATATGGGTAAATTCCACGCTGAGGTTCAGTCCAAAATGCTTGTAATGCCTCTTGAAAACTACGACCACACAAGTTATGCAGATATTGAATTAAACTATACTTCATTACTAAAGATTGTAGCAAGTAGTAAAGAAATGGAGGCTATGATTGATGCCGGTATGCACGGTTCAATGGGTGGTTCTTCATCAACAGGCGGTTTAGTTGACCAAATGAGTTATTTGTATGGAAACAACAGTCGTGATTTGGTAGCAAACGCTTTCAATCCATCTTTTATGGATGCAGTTGTTGATTACGGAAATGGATATGCTGCTGGAGATGTACGAGCATTAACTCTAAGTTTGCTAAATAGTACTTTACAAACTCTACGAACCAATGGTGGTACTCCAAAGTGTATTTTGACAGGATATGATACAATTCAGTCACTTGCTGATTTGCTTCAGGCACAAGAGCGATTT
>CEQB01011322.1_pt1 | contig 12532 bp, 2 predicted proteins | sample 530581 | NCBI WGS metagenome assembly CEQB01 (sample SAMEA2620588, study PRJEB7988) | marine metagenome | biome: marine biome (ENVO:00000447); feature: deep chlorophyll maximum layer (ENVO:xxxxxxxx); material: "saline water (ENVO:00002010), including plankton (ENVO:xxxxxxxx)" | depth 75 m
CAAACTCAAAAAGCCTATTATCAAGGTGATGATCTTGGTAATTATCAGTTTACAAAACTAATTGATATTATCAACCAATTTATGTTTGCTTACGTTGGTGAAAATAAAATAATACCAAAAATAAGTAGAGCTGACATTGCTTTTCACGCTCAACGCGCTATGCAAGAACTATCATTTGATACATTTAAATCTATAAAGTCACATCAAATAGATATACCGGCTTCTCTAAAAATGGTATTACCGCATGACTATGTTAATTACACAAAGATATCATGGACCGATACTTCTGGTATAAAACATCCTATGTATCCGACTAAACACACTAACAACCCGTTTGAAATTCGTCAAAAAGACGATGGTACTTATTATTTTGAAGGCGGGGATAATTTATTGAAAAATTTTGATTTTACAGCTGACAAACTAACAACTAATAATTCTTGGCAAATAGCCGGTCCTGGATCCTCAAGCTCTTGGTCATCTGTTAGAACTACACCCGTGAATAATAAGGGAATCGCCGCTCAATTTCCCAATTATATTGGTGATGAAATAATTAAAGAGTCAGACGAGTTAACATTTAAGCATCTATGGTTAAGAAGTGGTGGAGTTGGTAGTAATGTTTATTGTGTTTGGCAAAAAATAAACGTAACTAATATGAGGAGTGTAGATTTAAAAGCCACAGCTACTTCAGCGGATCAGCAAACGGCAACTGTTGCTGGTGATATTGCAGATTACGGAAGAGTAAGAATTGGTTTGTCTACAACAAATCCAGAAACTGGATTAAACGACGATGGTAGTATTGGTTGGGCTAGACCATCAGGTTCTATAACTGGAGGTGGTGTTGATTTAAGTGGAACTGCCATAACCGCCTATCAAACTAATCCATTTAGTCCCGCTAATCCAGCACCGCATTTTAGCAATGATATATTTATTCCAGGCTCAATGGTTGAATGGAATGACGGTACTACAAGTCAAAAACAACAAGATGATATAGACGTCTCTGACTATAACCATGTATACGTTTTAGTTGTTAGTAATGTTCCTTTTACAGAAGCCGCTACAGAGGTACCTTCGGGCGTTGGTAGTGCCACTGTGACACCAACAAGCGCAACATATACAACTAAAAGCGTTAACTCTGTTAATCAAGTTTCTATAACAACAGCTTATGAACCTGACACTTTACAAACAAAAAATGAAAATCTTGATTCTAGCACTTGGAACAATTATAAATCTATAACACCATCTGAAAATAACAATGATGATTACGAAGATGATACATATTGGCCTAATGATGGTATGAGATATGGATTAGAACCGTCACATGCTCAAATTAACGGATCATTTTTTATAGACCAACGTTTAGGAAATATTCATTTTAGTTCTAATATTTCTGGAAAAACTGTAATATTAGATTATATAAGCGATGGACTCGGTACGGAAGAAGAAATGATGGTGCATAAATTTGCAGAAGAAGCTGTATATAAACATATACTTTGTGGTATCATGTCAACTAGAGCTAATGTAGGTAGAAATCAATTAGCGTATTATAAAAAAGATAAATTTGCAGCTACTAGATTAGCTAAGTTAAGGCTATCAAATATTAAAATAGAAGAATTAACTCAAATACTTAGAGGCAAATCTAAGTGGATAAAACACTAATATATGCCAGAGATTAAAAATAATTTTACCGGTGGTAAAATGAATAAGGATCTCGATGAGAGACTTATACCCAACGGGCAATATAGAGACGCGATGAATATACAAGTATCAACATCAGAAGGATCTGAAGTTGGTACAGTTCAAAATCTATTGGGTAATTACAAAGTTCCAGGCCAACTACCTATTAGTGACGATGCTGTTTGTGTAGCGTCTATATCTGATGAAAAAAACGATAAATTATATTGGTTTATTTTAGATGGACCCGGTGAAGAACTAATAACTAATGGTATTTTTGATAATAACGCTGACGATTGGGTTGTACAGCAAGTAATACTCGGTAGGAGTGGGCAGGCTTCATACGCGGATTTAGATGTTGATGGTTGGTCTTATGATTCTGGTAATCAATCTATTTTAGCTACAGATGTAGAAAAACATAAAGGGTTATATCAGAGGAACATTGATATTATAGCGGGTAGAACATACTTAATTAAATGCAAAATAAGTAATTTTAGTGGAACTGGTGATTTGTCTCCAGTTATAGTTGATGAAAACGGATTTTGGACTAGACCAGGTGTTGTCCATCAAATTGTAGGTCAATCTTATCACGATTATAGAGATTATGTCGCAACTGACAATGGTGAATACGAGTGGGTTCTCCGAGCCTCTGTTCCGGGCGTAGCTGGACAAGAAGTGGCATACGCGCCGCCTGGCTGGGTACCTTACCCACCAAGTGAAATATACTTTCAAAATAGAGCAGAAACAGACACGTCAAAACCAAGTTACCAAGCAAGTAATTTCTTAAATTGTAATATTGATAATATATCAATAAGATCAGTTGGCGCTAGTTACATATTTCAATACGACACTAAAGCCAATAAGGTTATCCCAGTTTTTGTAGATACTAATAATAGTGTGCTAAAATTTGATCCAAATAAATTAATTACTGGTATAAATATAGTAGACGATTTATTATTTTGGACTGACAATAATTCAGAGCCAAAAAAAATAAATATAAAACGCAGTATAGAGGGTACAGATAACAGTGGTAATCAACCTACACGCATAATAAATCCTCAACAAAACATTTCATACGCGAGTGGTGATCAAGTTCAAGAAGATCATATAACAGTTATTAAAAAAGCACCTGCACACGCGCCAAATATAGAGGCTATAGGTTTCAGAGATCCTAATTTAGATTACACTGGCGTAATAAGGATAAGCGATAGTTTTTCTCACACAAATTCTTTTATTAATTCTTCTATAGGTAGAATTCATGATTTTAACTTTCTAAAAGTAGGAGATGTTTTTAGTACTATCATAGAAAAAGATATACAAAATAAGAGTAATTTCCATTTACAATGGAACGTTGGTGATAAAGTTGTTTTAAAAGAGTTTAATGAGGACGGAATGTCTCCAGAAGTCCCTATTTTAGATTATAGTATAAAAGGTACAATAACAGATTCTCAAGTAAATAGTTTCACTAACACAAATTTTCTATTAACAAATAATGGTAATTTATTAGACGGTGGTAGTTCTTGGCCTACCGATTGGGGTGGCTTATCGCACGCGACTTGGACTTGGGATCAAGTTAATGGTAAAATTATTGGTGATGGTTCATCTAGTGGGCAGTACGCTAAAGTGTACAATAACAATAACAATACTGGCCCCGCGGGTAGTGGTTATGGTGATATTATAGATGGGAGAGCTTATAGAATAAAATACACAATTGAACCGCCGGATAATGGGGATATGTTAGGTAAGCTAGATGTAAGATTATTTAGTAAAGATCCTGGAACAACAGGAGACGGTCACTATTGGCAGTTAGGATTTCATGATACACCAGGCTCCTATGACCATGAAATTGTATTTGACAACGTTGATCAAGGTGCTGGTGCTACGTTGCCCGCCGGAAGAGGAAGTGTAACTTACCAAGGTAACGGTGCTTATTTAAACTCTATATTCTTTCAAAGTTTATTAGGTTCTCAAAGTTTAGGACCAGAATTAGCTGACATAACCAAACATACGTCAAGTACAACTGGGACGACCGTTGGTAGGAGTTACTTTATCGGGTTTAGTGGAGCTCAAGGTGCGCCTAATCATTACACGTGGGCAAGTATGAAAAGGCAAGAGATATATTTTTATCACACTGGTATTCATAACTCGGTATTTGGCAGTAGAACTACAGCGTATTTAAATAATATTCAAGAGTCTGGATTAGAAGATCAAGTGCAGTATGAAATAGAATTAACAGTATCTGAAATGACTTTTAATGGAAGTAATAGCCAAATGCTGATTGGGGTAAGTAGTAATGGTGGTGTTCCAAACGACGTAAGAATTAGAAGGTTTAGTGGAAGTAGTTATGGTACTGTAGCGGCTCAAGCAACTTCTTCTGATCAATGGACTGGACTAGGTGGTTATGTCAAAAAGACATTTACCGCAACATCAACAGCTAGAATAGATTTATTTGCTTATGCAAGTGACGACCTAACATCTACACAAGGACCTACTGGAATAATAAATATTAGTTTAAAGAAACTTGAAACCCCAAGTTTTAAAGGAAAAATTAGTAATGTATCAGTTGAGGAAATTGATGAAACAGTTGCTAGTGTTGAGGTTAAAATAGACGCTATCGATGGTGTTCCACAAGGTACTCATGAAGGAAAAACAAGTTTAAATTACGCAATAGATTTATTTCAAGAAGAAGAGGACAGGTTGCTAGAAGATAAATTTGCTAGATTTGCATATAGATACAAATATGCAGATGGAGAAGTATCTGCGATATCTCCGTTTTCTAATGTGGTATTTGCGCCTGGCGCATTTGATTATCATCCAAAAAAAGGACATAACTTAGGTATGTCTAATAACTTAAAAACGCTACAAATAAAAGATTATAGCTTAAATTTACCAAAAGACGTTACTGGTATTGATATAGTATATAAAGAAGAGAATTCTCCAAATATATACATGGTTGATTCGCCAAAAGATTTTGAAAATCCCTATTCTTCATACGCAATTAGAGGAAACCAATTGAAAGGTGGTGCGTTACCTTCTAATCAGTTATTAAGACCTTGGGACAACGTACCTAAAAGAGCGTTAGCACAGGAGATAGTTGGTAACAGAGTGGTTTATGGTAATTATATGCAAAATTATGACTTAACTAACCCGTGGGGTGGTAAGTATAAAATAGATATGTCTGTAGATAATTCAGCTACCCAACACGTTTCGCAAGTAGGTAAAAAATCAATTAAATCATTAAGAGATTACCAAGTTGGTATTGTTTTTGGAGACGCGTATGGTAGAGAAACACCTGTGTTAACAGATCCTAAAGCTGTCGCTAGAATTGGTAAAATTAATTCTTCAACAGCCAATGAACTTTCTGTGTCTATACGGAATCAGGAGCATCCCGTCAATATGAAATACTTTAAGTTTTTCGTAAAAGACGTTGGCGGCGAATATTATAATTTAGCAATGGATAGATATTACGATGCTGAAGATGGTAATATTTGGTTGGCTTTTCCATCAACTGATAGAAACAAAATAGATATAGATGATTATTTAATATTAAAAAAAGGTGCTGGCGCAACTAATAGAGATCTAATAACTAAAGAGGTTAAAAATGTAATAAAAGATAAAGCTCAATATAAAATTTTAGATATAAAAAACGAAGCTCCAGATTATATAAAAAGAAAAGAAAGTTTATTATCTTCTTTAAGACATATAAGTGGTGACAAAGTATTTCTAGATAGTGACTTACCAAGTAGTGGGGACGCAAATTTTTCAATAGATTACGATAAAGTTAGTAGTTCTGCAATAGCACAACTACACAATAATTTTTACTTAGATAATTTAGTAGAATATCACATATCTTTAAGTAACACCGTGAGTAATAGAGTGTCTAATAGATATAAGATAATTGGCTTAAACGCTGACATCGCTTCAAATAGTTGGGTTTTTACGTTAGAAAAACCTTTTTCTAATGAAATAAACGACTTCACAAATGATGAATCTGGCGTTAACTCCGTGTCTATAAATAACGAAACTTATTTAAATATATATAAAACAGCTATAGATAATTCTGCTTCGCACAAGTTTGATGGTAGATTTTTCGTTAAAATATATAATGATGATATTTTTAGAAAAGCATTAAAAGACCGTGTTAGCGAGGAGAAACTAGAGTATAAATCAACTAATCAGGAGCGTAAAATATACTCTTTAAAAACTATAAGCGGTAGTACTCGTATAGAAAAACTTGGTTCAAGTAGTTCAGCTAGCGGGCTTACACTAGACGCGATTACATCGAACGCTTTTGATGGCATTCATCGTAATAACACTAGTAACGGGCTAAACGAAAAAGTGGCTAGTAATATTCATGCTGTAGATAAAAATGGAGCATCGTTATTTACATGGAGAAACTATAGAGACCAAGCTGAATCATTTTACGCTGGATTAGGTACATTAAATAATAGAAAGGTAACTAATTATGATCCTAATAATATAGCTAATAATACTTTCGAAAGTGATGCGACTAGAGATAGAGCTGTATGGATGGATTATGACGCTTACTTTAGAGGAATTAATGTTTATACTGGCAATGACTCTATTAAGGACCGTGTAAATAATTTAAACGTACACGATACAGAGGTTGAAGGTGAACAAAATTTTCAAGACGTTTGGTTTATTGATGATGCCACTCATAATGGTAATTTTACTTTTAGTAATCTTACTAATCCTGAAGACAGTGATTTTGACTCAAATAGTGGTTGGAAAACTTTAACTCAAACTTGGCGTAATACATCGATAGGCATAAGATCTTGGGGTAGTGGTGCTAATGGTACCTCTGAAATAGAACTTGCGTTTGGTGGAATACAACCTGTCAAATGGATTGACGGTGGTGATCAATGGGCAAGCGATCCTACATTTTTTGATTTAGCAGGGGAAAACACTAATTATTCAGAAAGAGAAAAAGATTTTATTGAACAAATAGCTATAGGTAGCCAGTTTAGATTTAAAGAAGATCCAACTGGCACGATTTACACTATAACAGACGTTCAAAATATACTTAAAATTAGATACGAAAACCTACAGGATTACGTAGGACCAGCTATTAGGAATTATACTGAAGACACTGCCTTTAAAGGATTAAAACCTGGCAACATGAGATCTCCAAAGCTATCAACGTATCACGCGAAGTCTATAGCTGGAGAAGCGACTGGACATTACTCTACTCACGTTTCCGCTTTACATTCTAACGTTACTGGAGATCAGGTTCACGAAGAAGATTACGAAAAAACAAAAGTAGAGGCAGAAGAAAATTCTATTACATGGAAACTAAGTTCGTTTTTAAGACCTAGTAATTATACTAGAAATTGGAGAATAAAAGTAGACAAAAACATTAGTGAGAATTGGAACCCTGTTGAAGATACAACCGTTGAAATAAGTAATCAAGATCCTATAGTGCTAAAAGCTACTAATGCTGGTGGTGCAAATTACGTAGAGGTGGAAGGTACCACTGCTAATCCTGATCCACTTATTGGGTTAGGACTTAACAAAAACAAACTATCTGTTGGTATGGTACTTAAAAACTACGATAATAATGGTAATAATACTTTTAGTGATACAATGAGTCCAGCTGCAATTGTTTCTAAAATACATGAAGTTCCCGAATCAGACCCGGTAAAATATAATATTTATTTAAAGACGTATGATGGCACCGAAGGTTGGGGAACGGGCGCTGGGACACCTACTAATATAGCCTCGGGTGATCAAATGCAATTTTATTATTATCCTATGAATGGTTTAAGTCCTAATGCTGCCAAAAACTTAAATTATTTTAGAGCAGGTAAAGGATTTACTCATAGTAGTTCTGCTACGGCTGGTACAGATGCCGTTGGTTACACAATAGAATTTGTTGAAGAAAAATCATCAAGATCTGAAGAAGAAATATTACCAGAAAATCCAGCGGTTTGGGAAACAAAACCTAAACAAACAGAATCTAAAGATTTAGATATTTACTACGAAGCTTCTGAGGCAATACCTATATACGAAGAACTAACAAAAGAAAATATGCTAGAGCTAATACCTGTTGGTTCCACTGTAGAGCACGTGGGTAGTAATGCTATTAATCCCGGTACGACAGTTGTGGACGTTAATCCTATTACCGAATCTATAATATTATCTGACACGGTATTAGTGGAACAATTAAGTGGAGAGGCACTTTGGGAAGCTTGGAAACATTCTTTTGGTTGGGCTGGAAGTTCAACACTATTAGAAAAACTTAAAATAACAGCTGCGGCTCAATACACTGGACCTTAAAATAATATAAACATGCCTACATATTCCGCTGAACATATAGTTAAACCTGGTGATTGGTTAAAAGTAACACATCCAGCTTCCTCGGGAGTCAAACCAAAAGTTGTGTTTGTTAGAATAAAAAGTATAGATAAAGATTTGATTAGCAATCCAAACAACACGGCTGCAACAAATAATACTGATACTTTTAAATTAGATATAATAAATAATCTTGCGCAAAAAAGAAATTTAAATTGGCACAATTGTTATTCTTTTGGTAATGGAGTTGAATCTAATAGAATAGGTGATACTTTCAATACCATGACTATCGCTCCAGGAGTAAAAGCATCAACTGTATTTGAAGATTATAAAGAAGAACATAGGAAGTACGGGTTAATATATTCTGGTATATACAATGATAATAGTGGTATAAATAATCTTAATCAATTTGTACAAGCTGAAAAGATAACAAAAGATGTAAACCCATCATACGGTAGTATTCAAAAACTACATGCAAGAGATACAGATTTGATTACTTTATGTGAAGATAAGGTATTGAGGATAATGGCTAACAAAGATGCTGTATATAATGCCGATGGTAATTCACAATTAACCGCAACAGAAAACGTGTTAGGACAAACTGTTCCTTTTGTTGGTGAGTATGGTATATCTAAAAATCCAGAATCATTTGTGTCTGAGGCATATAGATCTTATTTCACAGATAAACAAAGAGGTGCTGTTATGAGATTATCAAGAGACGGGTTAACGCCTATATCTGATCACGGTATGAGAGATTGGTTTAGAGATAATCTTTCTACTTCAAGGGTGAATTTATTAGGTGAAGATATTTTAAATTCAGAAGATAATTGGGATTTATGGTCTAGTTCTAATGTTAAAATAGAAAACGGTCAAGCTATTTTAGGTTATTATAACAATGATATAAATAGTAATAAATATGGTAAAGTTGCTAGATTACGTAAAGAAAATGTTTTTGAAGTGGGTAAAAAGTATCGAATGTATATAGAAACTGGTGTACATTCTGGATTTACACACGAAACAACTGGCAAGAAGAGACAATTATTTTTATCATGGACTGAAGAGGTTGGAGGTATGTACGGTGCCATGAAATCTATAGAGGGCACTGATCAAGATAATGCTGTTATATATAGAGAATTTATTGCCCCAGGAAAACACTTAACCATTCATCAATACCAAGTAAATAGTAGACATGACTTTGATGTCAACAATAATACTACTATTGAACCTGAAGAGATGAATTTATCCGGTTACATTGCGCTTGGTGGATCTGTACAAACTATACGAGATTGGGTTAACAGTGAAAGAATAGCTGCTGGTTGGCCAGACGTAAATGGTAATGGTATCCCAGATAATAATGATTATAATAATCAACATTGGTTTTACGGTGCCACTGTGCCAATTACTAGATTAGAAATAGAAGAAGTAAAAGAAGAGCCCGTATTAATAGGTAGTTACGATGATAGGCAAGATGAGTATAATTTAACTATTCACTCTTCAAACCCAACAACTGTTACGTTTAGAGAAGACGTAAAAGGTTGGGTTAGTTTTAAATCTTTTACACCTGAAAACGCTCTAAGTTGTGCTAACGATTATTTTACTATAAAAAATGGTATGTTATATCAACACCATGTTCAAGGTATAAATAATAATACTTTTTATGGTAATTACACAAACTCTAGTTTAAACGTTATATTAAATAATACACCTGGAAGTATAAAATCTTTCCATACTTTAGATTACGAAGGTAGCGATTCTAGAGTCGAAGGTATTAAAATGATTACCGTAAACAAAAGAGTTATGTCACCGCCAACCGGTAGATACTTTAAAATCGAAAGTGAAGAAGATTTTAATTATATTAAACATTTTACAGGCGCAACCGAGGGCACTACTACTAGTGGTGCAAGAAAAATCACTACATCTATAAAACAGTATAGAAATAATATACTTATAAAAACAGGAACAATATCAGTTTATTATCCCACAGTAGCTTCAGGAACTTTTACACCTCATGGTCAATTTAACGATTGGAATGCTAGTGATTGGGAAGATGGCGACATTATAACAACACAACAACAAGAGGAAACTGTTAACCATTTTAACTCTATGCCAAAAGACGGTTGGTATATAAGTGATTTTACAACAGATAAAGATAAAGGTAGTTTACCTGAATTTATAGAAAAAGAAGGTAAATGGTTTAACTATATTAAAGGGGTTGAAACTGATGGTAACGCACACTACGTAGATGAAGATACTAATTTTGGAGACTTTGATATACAAGGTATAGGTATTGTTGAAGAGATAGATGGTCACAATATAACATTTACTAACACTATAAATTCATCTTTACAAATAGGTGATTGTTTATATTATGAAAAACCATCAGAAGTTTTAGGCCCTGAATTAGTTGTAAACGGAAGGTTTGATGATGATAGTGATGGTTGGGGTGGTCAAGGAGCAAGAGATTTTACAACAAATCCTGGATCAGTAATAATTGGAGATAATACAGCTACATACTCTGCAATATCGCAAGATGATATTTTAACTATAGGTAAAGAATATGAAATTAGAGTTGAAATACTTGATACCTCAAACCCAGGAGGGTCATGGCCTTATTTATCAATAAATAATAATGATGGTAATGCTACGCATTCGGCTAACTATCATTACATAGCAAACGATGTTGGTAGTTTTACATATAGATGGAAAGCTAATGTTACTAAACTTGAGTTATACGCTTCAGGTCACCCGGTATATGCTCAAACAATGGAAATTGACAATGTATCTGTTAAAGAATTTATGACTGGCGATGTGCTTGGCTTTACAAGATTAGAAGCTAATAACTTACAAAAAGTTGGTATTGTAACTGGTTTATCTAATAATACTGTTACGGTTGATAGTAGTGGCATTGTTCCATCTGAACAAGATTATGTTTTATTTGTAAAAAATCAAGTTGTAAATAAAACTAGTTTAAAAGGATATTATGCAAATGTTAAATTTGAAAATAATTCTAAACGTGACGCTGAAATATTTTCTGTAGGATCTGAAATAACTGAAAGTAGTAAATAAATTATAATATGGCAAAGATAATAAGAGAATTTAATATGAATCTTGAAGATATGGCCGCTTCCGGTGGTAGTAGAAGTTTTACTATTACAGGAGATACTGGAGCTATATTTTCATTAGAAATTAAAAACGAAGATGATTATTATTATAACTTTAAAACAAATACCTTTAGCGCTACAAAAGCAAAATTAAAACAACAAGTTATAGGTGGTAATGGTGAATATACAGGTTCTGTTACTTTTCCTTCTATAACAGACAACGATCATTATGATATATATCTTTGGGCAGAAAGTGCTTATGACACTGAACACGCCCCTGTTTCTGAAGTTAGATTTGGTGATGGCTCTTTAGATATAAACTCGACTTTAGGCTCTAACTCTAACTTAGTACAAAAAATAATATATCAATATACAGATACTACTATCACTATATATCCTTGGCAGCATGTTAATGGCGGTGCCTTTGTTAGTTGGATAGATAGTTATGTGGCGGATACTATAGTAGTTGGTAGAGGTAAATCTATAAAGAAATCTTTTTCGTGTACAGTTACAACTGGTGCCACTGAAGCTATACAAATACTTAGACAACCAGAAGAAAGTGATTTTTTTTCCGAATTAAGAGTTGATTGGCAACGAGCTGCCCTTTCTTCTGGAGGAGCTTCAACTGGTGGTGGTCCAGTGCCAATACAAGGAGAGAATCCTTGGGCAGAAGCAACTAGTCATGAAGAGGCTGATGGTACGGGTGGACACACTAGATTAGCAACTGTTGCTGGATCTACATATAATGATGCAAATAAAATTACTGTGGCCGCTAATGTTGTAACTAGTAAAGTTCAAGTTGGTGATAGAGTAACTGGTTATCTTACAGTCGCCGCAGAGGAACAAGTTTCTATGGCTGGTGGTACGAGTGCTCCAAGTACAGAAATAACTTTAGTTACAGCTGTAAACCCAGATGGTGACAATGTTAACGAAGTGTCACTAGATCGAAATATAAATATTAATGATAGTGCAGCTATTTATTTTAACGCTCCTTATTATTATAGATACAAAACCGATTCTTCATGGGGTGCGACGTCTGGCATCCTTGGTTTAACTCCTCGTATGTCAGAGGTAGCTAATATGGTAGATGCTAATCCAACTATGACTGCAAGTGATGGCGGTAATAGGCCGAATGAAATAAGTGATTATGAAGACGCTACAACTTACACTAGAGAGTTGGTGGCTAGTGATGGTTCTTTGACTGAGGAAACTATTAAAGATATTAATATTAGTTATCCACCGATAGAAACAGCTGGTATCAAACCAACTATAACTAATGGTAAAATAACCGCTCAAGATGGAATAATAACATTTAAGAACCCACAAAAAATAGATACGGCGATTCAAGGATTAGAAGGTAGTACATACTTTTACGCAAAAGGACTTAACTGGACTAAAGAAATACATGACACAGAAATACGCGTAACAAATTTAAAAGTAGAGTTAAC
>CEQB01024635.1_pt1 | contig 12529 bp, 8 predicted proteins | sample 530581 | NCBI WGS metagenome assembly CEQB01 (sample SAMEA2620588, study PRJEB7988) | marine metagenome | biome: marine biome (ENVO:00000447); feature: deep chlorophyll maximum layer (ENVO:xxxxxxxx); material: "saline water (ENVO:00002010), including plankton (ENVO:xxxxxxxx)" | depth 75 m
GATAATTTTAAGGATCTATCGATCTGTTCTTGTAATTCTTGAGTAATTGAAATTGATTTATCGTGAGCTGTTTCAATAGTCTCCGCACTCATAGGATCGTTTTCTATTAGATCCATACCTTGAGTTTGTGGAGTTGAACGTCTTAATAGTACAGTCTCGCCTGAAGCTGGAATATTGCCACTGGTAAATGTAACGGTTCCAGAACTAGATCCTACTCCACTAACCGTATAGTGAGTACCTTTGCTTTTAACAGTCTCAGTTCCAGTTGACGATCTAATTATTACCTCAATATGATCGTCATCGGTAATTTTAAAACTATACGTAAAAGCTGAAGTTGAGCCATTACCGCTATAACTATTTTTAATTGTTGTTGTTGATATTGTCATTTATTAATCCGCCATTTTTAAGTTTAAATCGTTTTTCAATTGCTCCATACCAGAAGCCTCTAATCTTTTTGCTATGTCTTTGTCTTGTTGCATTAAATCTTTTGTGTAACTTCTTGCTGCTGATACAGTTGCAGTTACTAATTTTTCTTTAACGTTATCAGGAAGCATTTGGTAATAATCTTCCTGGAACATTTTTTCTAATCCTGGTACTTGTTTTAATTTAAAAGCAGATTTTAAAACTGATCCACTAGGAGCTGGAAATCCTCCTTTTTCTGTAAGATTGCCAGATAACATTTTAAAAACACTTTCCTCTTCTGAAGTCATTTCTACTGATTGAGGAAATATTCTTGTTAATCCAGTATTGTCAGAATAATTCATATACCTATTTATTTTAGGCAAAGTAGGATTTAATCTTCTTAATTCTTGTGTTACTGGAGTTTTTCTTACTTTATTTAAAAAACCTATTTTATAAACTGGTTTACCTAATATATCGTAGTCTTTATATTGATTAGCTTCATAAACATTCTTTAATAATAATTCGTCAAATTCTCTTGTTATCTTTTTAAAATCATCATCAAAAAATTTACCTACTTGCTCTGCACCAGTTGGTACAAATGAAGCTGCGTATCTTTGAAAATACTTACTCCAAAATTTATCGTCAGTATCATTTAGATAAGCTTGTTTTCCGTATGTCCAATCTTCAGCAAAGTTTGTTACACCTTGCATATAAGTAGAGTTAGAGATGTTTTCGCCAAAAGCTAAAATCATTCCTAATGTAAAATCTGTATAAGATTGCCATGCTTTAGGATCGTCTTGTATATAGTGAGCAAGTTGACCTAGATCCGCACCCATACTTAACATTTGAGCTAATGGATCTAAACCTATTGTACTAATTCTAAAGTCTTCGAAGTTAATTGATTTAGGAACTTCGTTTTGTATTTTTAATAATTCATTTTTACTTTTTTTATTAACGTTTGGATATGAACCGTTTACATGATTGAAGTAACCAAGTGGAGCAATCATTCCATAGAATGAATATCCTAATGTCATTTTAGCTAGAGCTCTTTGTCTTCTAGCACCACCAGCAGCTAAATCATCGTTAAATGTTTTAACTAAATGTTGTAGTCCTGGAGTTCTTTCTAAAGCAAAACCAGCAATATTAGTTGGCGTTCTAATAAAAGGTAAATAATAATTGGTCCACCAAGAAAACCATCCAGAATTTCTTTTAATAGCAGATCCAGTTTTTAAAACGTTATCTAAAAAATCTCCTCTTTTTTTAGTCTGATAAGTTACATAGTGAGCTGCATCGTAAGCTTCTTGAAGTGCGTTTTTAGATGGATTGACAACAAAGTCTGCGATGTAATCAGCAGCTTGTTTTTGATCTAATACACCAAGCTCAATTTTCTTCATCGCTTCTCTAAAACCTAAAGCGTAAAGTTCACCTCTGTATTCAATATTTTTAAAATAGTTATCTGCAAAAGTTAAAAATCTTGTAGGTATTCTTCCAAGAGTAATAATATTACCTACTGTATCAATAGCACCAGAAGCTAATTTATTTTCAACATTAAAATTAGCACCACTAGCAGCATTAACTCTATCTCCTAATTCTACTTTACTACCTTTAGAAAAAATTGGTTTTATATCTGCTGCTTCAAATCTTCCACGTAGCATGTTTGAAATTGACTTAGCCATAGCTGCGTGCATCTCTGTAGCCATTTGGTGTTTGCCAAAAGCTTTAGCAACATCTTCATAAACAGCCATTTTATCAAAATTAGCTTTACCTAAAGTTGGCATCATTGTAGCTAATTTTCTTTCAACTTGAGTAATAGCTTGAGTGATCCAATTACCAGCAGTATTTCTAATATGCGTCATTGGATTTGAAAGAATGACGTTAATAAAACTTTCTGCTATAGCATCTGAAAATTTACCAATATTTGCATAAGCTCCAGTCTGCTGATTGAAGGCTAATTTTCTATCTGCTCTACCACTTTCTAAATATAGTCTAGCAAAATCTCTAGAAGCTCCTTCATCTCCTAATTCTAAAACTAAATCTCTTTCTAAGAGCTCATCCATCCTAGGATTAAAAGTTGATCCTTGAGTTCTAGTTGGTATTCTAAATTGCTGAAGTGCTCTACCAGTTTCAGTTTGAACACCTTTAATAACTTTCTGTAATTCTGCTGTAAGAGCAAAGTGCTGTCTAAAAGCTACAATGTCAGCCATATCGCCAGTCTGAGCTTTATTAGCTAATACATCTAATTTATTTAAAGATGCTACTAATAATTCTCTAGCGGCATAAATAGTTTCTGCGTTTAAAGTATATCCAGGCTGCAACGTTAATAATTTTGCTGTTAAATTACTTTCGTTTTGACCTAATAAAGTAGCAAGTTGTTTTGTTACTTTTTGAGTTTGAACGCCTCTTTTTTGTTTATTAATATCTTTAGCAAACTTTTCAGATATTTTTTCTATTAAAACTTTTATATCGTCTTCTGATGTAATTTTATTAATGTTAAAGTCAGTTAAAATTTCTTGACTAATTTTTTCATTAATAGATGTTAATTTTAAATCTTCTAAAACTTCGTCAGCTTGCTGATCTACATCTTTAATTTTAATTTTTTCTTTTTTAATTTTTACTTGAGTAGCTGATTGTTCGCCATCTTTTAAAGTAATTTTTTTATCTTTACCTATTTTAATCTTTTTATCTTTAGGTTCTTTTTTTAATAAATTACCTCTTGGAGTTAATTCTGTTCCTTCTTCAGCAGCTTTTACTTTGTCTGCTACTTCATCAAGATTTATTTTTGTTTTGTCTAATACTTTCTTTTTAGCTAAAGTTTTTAATATTGCTGCTACCATAATTTTTGTAAATTTTTAAAAAGACGTATTTGAAGATAGTCTTTATTTAGTTAATTTTTGTTTAATTTGAAATAGTATTGTTTCCTTGATCCTCTAGGACTGCTTTACTAGCAGCTCCACCAGCTATTACTGGACCAAAGTATTCGAATAATGATTGTCCTTCTTCTTGGACTGATTTCTTCATTGAAGGTGAAATTTCTATAACAAATATTTTAAAATCTTTATCATCTAACAAGTTTTGTATTGGTCTTAGGTCTTGTCCATCAATAGTGCTATACATAACTCCATCATCATCAAATTTTAAATTAAGATCCATTTGATATGGTCTAATCAATTTTTCTTCAGAACTGTCAATTACAGTAACTTTGCTACCCCACTTCTTGCCATATTTTTTCAAGAAGGATGGAATTGCTTTGTCATACAATGAAACTTTACCTACGTTTTCAGGTTGAACAATGTCTACGTTTTTTGCAAAAGCAGCTTCAAATCTATTTGATCCAGTATAATTAACAGACGAATATCTATCACCTTCTTTAGCTGTTGCAGTCATAGTGCCTTCTCTAAACTGCGTAATGTCTCTATAAACATCTGGTGGTAATAGTTTTTCAGCATCTTCAAAACTCATTCTTTGGCTTGAAAATACACCACCTGGTTTATTAAAATAAACTTGCAAGAGATCATCTGATCGATCGACACCTTTTGTAACCTGAATATTAGATAAAGATAGATCCATGCCATATCTTCTAGCAGCTACTATTCCACTAGGTATTGCTATCTGATCGAAGCCGTTATCAGCAGCATCTCTAATCATTCTCTTTAATACTACTTCGTACCAAGTATTTCTAAATGGAAAATCAACTTTGTCTCCTACATTTGTGCCAGGAAATTTTCCTGAAGCAACAAACTGACCTAAATCAGATTGCATCTCTTCAATAAATATAGTTTTTTTACCGTTAATATTTCTTTCTTTATATCTTACGTGAGCAAACTCTCCATCTACTTGAAAATGTCCTCCAGAATATGCAAGCTTACCTTTTTGAACAATTTGTCTTGGTGATCCATCTCCTAAATCTATTTCTGAAGTTTTAGTATATGGAGCTTGTCCATCATCATACGCAAAAGCTTTTACTTTGTATTTTTCTCCACCTTTAACAGTAAATCTTTCAAACTTAGGATAAACAAAATCTGGTCCTAATTCTTGTATCATTTTCTCAGCATCTCTTATGTATAGTTCGTTTTGAACTGATCCAAGATCCTGAGCATCAATTAATTCAATTTTAACACCATCAGTTCCTTTATCATAAGAAATACTTTTTTTAGATGGTGAATAAAATAATTCGTTATTGTCTATAAAATTATCATAGTAACTATCATCAGCTAAAGCTTCATAAGAATTATCTCTGAGTAATTTTAATTCTCTAGCAAAATCTTCTTCAAAGTTAGCAATAGGTACTCTTATATCTTTACCTCCAAAGCCTTCTACTTTGATAACTACATTATCGTTAGAACCTCCAAAATTATCTCCATGTGCTCGGCTACCTTCAATATTTGCTCTAAGAGTTCTATATTCCTCTAACTCATTTATTCTATCTTTTGGAAAATTATATTTTGCAGCTAGTTCTGGTATATCCTCTTCTATAGGAAGATCGTCTAACTCTTCTAATAATTGACCGTATGGACTATCAAAATCTACTTCTTTAATTCTAAATTCGTTTTGATCTATAAAATTATAAAGTTCTTCTTTAGTTGCGTTTGGATTTTTTCTCATAAACTCATCCGCACCAGACCATTTTAGTTCAGACGTTTTAATACCTTTTGTATTCTTTATTGTATTAAATAGTTGTTCGCCTGATAATTTATCTGCTTGATCTCCAGCTACTTTTTTAAGTATAGATTTAAATATTGGAACAGCACCAGCTTGTAACTCATAACCATACTCATTAATAGTTCCTGGTATCATTGATTGATCGCCTTTTATACGATCCTCAAAATTTAGAGTTTTTTTTTCCTCGCTCTCGTTAGCGTCTATAATTTCTGTATTGGATTGATTTGGAAACTCTGTCTCTAGTTGTGAAACAGCAGCACCAGCAGCAGCTCCAGCACCTACAGCTATAGCTCCTTGTTGAGCTTTATCAGCTTTAATTTTTCTAGCATCAAGAATACCTTTTAATAATTTTTCCCCAGCACCAGTGTAAAATAAATATTCACCAAATTGCATGAATTTATCTACAACTTCTTCGTACGGTGTATCAGCTGGTAAATTAAAGGTTTCTTTTACTGCTCTAAAAAATCTACTGTCTGTAAAGAAAGTTTCTGATTTATCAAAAGCTAAAGCTTCGCTCATAGCACTTGATATAATTAATGATGGTCCTTTAGGTAATCCAGAATTATTTAATTTTTTATATATTGGATATGTATACATCTGACTTTGAGGCAACATACTTACTAATTTAGATATAAACGGACTATCCTCTTCAAACGTTCCTAATTTTTTCTTTGTTTCATCTAATTTAGAATAAAGGTTATCGTATGCTTCTTGGTCCATTTCATCAACGTTAGGATCTAAAACATAAGCAACGTTATTTAGAAAATGACCTAAGTTTACACCACCATTGCCAATACTTATTAATGTATCTCTTGGTAAATCTTTTAAAAAGAAATCAGCAACATCCTTCATAAAAATTCTACTTTCGGTTTCATCCATTTTTTCAAACTTTACTTCACCAGAATTTTCATCAGGTTTTTTGCCTTCAATAATATCTGTATCTATATTATTTTTTTCAGCAACTTTATAAGCTGTACTTTTTTTGATAAGTGAGCTTCTTTGTTTTTCAAAACTTTCGTCTATTAAATCTATTGCTTTCATTAATCTTTGTTATCTCCAAAAAGTTTTATTAAACTGTTTAGATCCAGAGCTTGATTTTCAGTCTTAGCAGCAGCAAAATCTACACCACCTATTTTTTTTCTAACTTCAAAAACATCCTTAAGTAAATCTACTCTTGATATGTCTTCTAAAAATTCTGATCTTGTAATATCACCACTTTTAAATTTAATGGCTAACTCATCATTAATATTATCAAAAAATTTTGTAGGTTCTTTCTTAATTGCATCAGCCATATTTTCCATGCTGAAATTCAATGGTACTAAATTAGGAGAATAAATATCTGGTAGTTTATTTTGTGAAACTTTACTAATTGTTCTTAAATAAGCTTCTTCAGGTGATAATCCATCTTGCACTACATATCTGTTAAATCTTGATACAGCATCTTGAGTTTCTTCTTTGTCTTCAGTGGTAATACCACCAGATCCAAAAAGTATGTCTCCAATACCTTCTAAATCACCTAAATTTATTTTAAGTCTTCTATAATAAGATTTATAATCTTCGTGTTTTGTTGGATCATCTTTAAAACTATTTATTAGTTTGCTTAAAATTGCAGTATCTTTAATTGTTGTGCTTTCTAAAAAGTCTTTAGATGAACTATAAGTGTTTTGTAAGTCTTCTAATTCATTAACGTTATCAGCTATAACTATTTGATTATTTATTCTATTTATAAAATCTGCATCAGAAACTTTATCTGGATTTAAAAATAAATCTATTAAGGCGTTATATTGAGCTGAATTTAAATCTCCATTATCTTTTGCATCGTGCAATTCATCTATTGTTGGTCTGTCTTTATCATCTAATATTCTGTTACCATATTCTGTAAATATAGTTATTTGGTTTTTTGATCTTTCGGTTACTTCTTTATCATTTCTCATCATCTCTTCTTGAGCATCTGATACAAATTTATTTTGAGCTTTTGCTAAATATAAGGAACCATATTGTAATCCATATTTTTCAATTATTTCATCTCTTGAAAGCATTACATCTAATGGATTATTTTTTATTGATAAATTAATTAAAGTTTCATTCTTTAAATAATTCCACTGGTCCATTTTTTTTTGATGTTCTTTTGGACTTGATTTCATTTTATTAACTGGATTATCAAACCAATCTGTAAAATCTTTATCTCCAGCAGCTCTAACTCCTGGATCTGAATTTGTTCTATCTAATAAATTATTTTGTAAAAATTCTGCATCATTCAAAGAAGTTTTTTGTGCACTATTAGATAATACAGCTTTATATAATAATGAGTTATTTTTTATTCTTTGCTTATTTATATATGTGTTTACTAAAGATTGAACTTGTTTGTTTTCATTGCTTACATCTATATCATAAGCAGTTTCCATTTCTTCCTCAGCTAACATCAACGTAGTATTTTTAGATGCGTTAGCTAAAACGTTATCAATAAGTTTTTGTCTTGGAATTATTAAATCGTAAAATCTATTTTGATCTTCAATTGCTTTTTGGTCTTTTTTAATTTTATCATAAACTGCTCCAGCTTGAGATATGTTAGAGCCAATTTGTGCATAAAAAGATGGCGACATAGCAAGTGCTGTTACATTAATAGGTTTACTACCTCTAACTTCCATTTCAGATTTTTTAATTTCAAATTTAGCCATAATTAAGCTTGTTGCGATTTATCGTAATTACTTTTAGCTTTTGCACCTTCACTAGCAGCAGTAAGTAATCCTTGCATGTATGCTTGATCTCCTCTTGCTTCTAATAGTAAAGATTGATTTTCCATATCAATTTGTTCTGTAGATTGATTATAATCTGCAATAGCTAAATCGGTTGCTTGTTCTACTTTGAATGCTTGAGCTGCATAAAAGGTACTCGTACCCAATCTAAATTCTGCACCTGATCTTAATAGATTTACAAAGAAATCAGAATATTGAGATTTTTGAGCTTTAAGTAATCTTGGTTTTTCTATTCGTTCATAAACACGTTTACGTTCAGCAGCCTTTTCTCTATTTAAAGCAGCTTGTCTGTCGTAAAGTTCTTTATTGTATTTACCTACTTTATAGGCTCCTACAGCAGCAATAATATTTCCTACATAACTCATATTAATAAATCACACTCATTTGATAATAATCAGAACCATCTGGTCCATACTTTCTTTTTAATCCTTCGTTTGTAAAACCACACCATGTTGCAAATCTAATACCTCTTTTAAAATCTGCTTTTACTGATGTTTGAAGTCTTTTTATTTTATATTTTTTACAAGTTTCATCTTGTAATCTTTTTATTGTTTTTGCTGCTAATATTTTTATATCAAAAACATTAATTCCAGCTAGTACCCAAGCCTCAGCCACACCATCCCATAATTGTACTATCCCACAAGCAAATACTGGTTTGTCGTTTAAAAAATATGTAAACGCCTGACCTTTTTTTGAATACTTAAAAATTCTTGTGTCCTCGCTAAAACTAGCATCTTTTTCCATAAGCTTATCATTTAAGCCTTCAGAGATAATTTGTTCAGCGTGTTTTATTTCAAATAATTTAATTTTATCCGTCACTGGTTACTAACGTTGGATAGATTGCTAAAATAGAACAAGGTAAAGGTTGATCTTGTTTTACAAATATAAAACCATCTGAATTAAAATCATCGTTAAATTCTATTTCTTTATCTCCAGCAATAAATGTTGGTACTGGAGAACCCATAGCAGAAGATGTTGTTCTAAATGGTATTGCTTCTAAATTAGATAAGCTTGGTCCAACTTTTACACCAACAGTTTCAAATAATCTTAATACTACTTTTGAAATTCTTTTTGTTTTACCTTGAGAAGTACCTTCAGCAGCTCCACCTTCTATCCTCATTGTTTGTAATACACTATCAAACGATAATCCAACAACAGCTTTTGTACATGATCTGTCCAGGCTAACAGCTCCAGAACTTACAACCTTATCAGGATGCGCAGCTCCATCAGCTAATATAGAAACTGTTTGACCTTCTAAATGAGATAATCCAGATAACGTTGAAGTAGAAGATCCACTATAAGTTAAATGACTATCTGAAAATCTAAAATTTGTTGGATCTGTTTCGTCATAATCAAAGTCTGCAAAACACTCTATATATCTTTTTGTAGCTCCGTTAATTGTTCTCTTAACAATAACCCATAATTCATCTTCGTTTAAAACTCCTGAAATACTAGCAACGCTCTCAACAACGGCATCACCAGATCCAAAAGCTCCACCCAGTATATGTCTATGCCAAGCTACAACTTCTTCCGATCTAAGATATGTTAATCCAGCTAATTGACCGTCATCTCTAACACACCATAAAATACTATCTGGTGATTGTTGATATGACATCTCGTTAATACCGCTTGTTGTTACGGTATCATTTAAAATAGTAAGATCAGCTGCTTGATAACCATCTACATCAAAGTTGTAAGCTAGTTCTCTAATTTTTCTTTTTGCTCTTTGTAAAAACAACGTAGCATTACCAGCTGGTTGAGCATCTACATTAGCAGATCCATAAGAACTTTGTCTTTTAATAGTAATATTAGTCGGTGTTATACTTGCATCCGTACCATCAGCCGATACAGTAAATTCTCCTCCAGTCGTGCCTAAGATTAAAGTTCTTTGTGCTTTTAAAAACCTTATGGCGTTGACTTGGTTTGATGCAATTGTGTAAATCATTGCATGATCCGCATCAGTTCCAACTGTAAAGTTTTCGTAATCTCCAGATTTAGAAAACCATACTGTTTGTGGATTATTATTTGTGTTTGCAAAAACTAATCTTTGTTCAAAGAATGATACACAACTAGGTCTATTATCTGAACCTGATATTGTTATTGATGAAGTTTGCGTAAATGAAACAGTAGATAAAGTCCAGGATGTATGTCCAGTTCTACTAAGTTTACGCACGTCATGGTTTGGATGGCATAAATAAATTACATCCGCACTTTGAGCAAATTTAATATCAAATAATTCTGCTGTTAAATATGGAGAAGAAATTTCATAAGCAGATCCACCTGATAAAATTTGACCTTTATCTTTGTAAAATCTTATGTACTGATCGCCAAACTCCATAATGTAAGTTTGTGTAGTAGAAAATTCAAAAGGTATTAATCTTGTTTTGTTTGCAGAAGTTTTTACTTCTGAAATAAATTGAGTACCTACTCTTCTTGTTGCAGCTCCTTGAGGATGAACTAAGAAGTTTTCTAATGTTTTACAACTTGTATTATATTTAGCAAAGTCTTGTCTTCCATCTAATTTAGCAGAAAATTCACCACTTACGAAAGAGTTTAAAGCAAGAGTTGTTCTAGGCATAATTTTTGATTTTTAATATTAATAATTTAGTTTTGTTATTGAACTGATTGTCAAACATTGGAGGTTAAAACGACTTTCAGTTCGTATGTAAAACACTAGATAACAGCAATAGTGGCGATTAGATTTGACGGTCTAGTCGCCATTATCTTTTTAGAGCCTCGCATCCGTAAATTCGTTAGCCTCTATAGTATCTACAGAATTTTCTGTAGCATCAATAAATCTAGCTTCTCTCAATCTTTCATCAGCTCTTGTCATATAATTGTTAGCTAACGTTGCATTGTTAGTTACAGCATAAGCTATGTCAGCAGCGAGTTGATGAGAAATTGCTTCTAATAGATAAGCATCATAATTATTTGGATCTGTATCTAATCCTACGTAAACTAAAAAAACAGTTCCTTCATTTGTTTTTACTTTTCTACCTTCTATTTTGTATTCCATAGATGAAGCTACACTGTCAGTAGTTCCATTGTGAATTTTTAAAACTCTTAAACAATCTGAAGGTAAAGTATATTGATTAGAAAATTCTATTACTGGAGCTGCACTATCTTGAGCTAATTGAACTCTTTTAATTAAACTATTCCAAGGATGCGATCTAAAAATTCTGTTTCTAATTGGTTCGTATCTTTGATTACAAAGTCTCGCATTTTTAGTATCATCTGTTAATGCACTAATTGTTGAAGCTCCTAATAAATTTAAAGCTGAATTACAAATATCTACTACTGATGCCATTATGTTTCTTCTCCTAATTTTCTACATTCAAATTTGACTACAATTTTATTTGTTTCTATGTAATCTTTCTCAAACTCTTCTAATTCTTGTAAACTTATAAATGTATTATGTGCAAGCTTGTAACCTGAAGCTACACAATCATAATGACTAAGAAATTGATAGCCAGGAATTGTGCTGCTTGGACATTGTCCAGTTACCTGAGAGCATAAATATAAATATAAAATAAATTTCATTGATAAATTTTGTTTGGCTGGCGGTCGCTAAACAAGAAACCGCCAACCGTTTTTTTAATGGTGATTACTCAACTGAGTAGTTTACCCAACAAAAAATAGTACCAGAAGCAGTTGCGCCTCCAGTAGTTATTAATATGTCAGTTTCCGCAGTTGTTCTGTAACCCAAACCAGTAACAGCTGGAATTGGAGCACCAGTTGAACTTCCAGCCAACATTGACTGAGTTTGTCCAGCTACGTTCCATGTTCCAACGACACCGATGTATCTGTCATCGTCTCCGCTATCACCAACTTTTAATGTAACAGATCCACCTAGAGCGTCACACTTAAGTATAACGTCATGGATTGTTGCATGTTTTGGTATTCTAGCGATCGTGATGTCAGATCCACTTGCTAGTGAAGAAGCTTCATAAGTATCGTGAAATACTCTTAACTTTCCACCAGCGTTTTCACTACTCACTTTAACCACTGGAGTAGCATCCATGTTTGTGATGTTTGCACCTTTAACACTTGCCATAATTATATCCTCCTATTGATTAAGCTTCGTGAGCTTGGATTGTGACTATTTTTTCTTCTTCCATTCTAGTAGCACCGATTGACTGGCAAACGTAGATTTGAGTTGAGTAGCCTTTGTCAGCTCTCTCATCAATTCTAGTCATTAAGTCTTGACCGATAGCCATCTTAACTCCATCCATAGCGTAAGCTAGGCAAAGTCTTTTAGAAGAGCCGATTGATAGTCTGTTTGACACTATAAAGTTAAAACCAAGAAACGTATTAACTTCTCCGTTCGCCAACGCTTTTACAGTGTTGAAGTCAGAAGATGTTACTTGAGTTGTTCCTAACAAATCAGAAATTTGTTTTGGTCCAACTACAATGTATCTTGGAATTGACGGATCAACAGAAGCACTATCCATTATTTCTTTAGCGTTTCTAAGTTTAGCGATTGTTAAACCGTCTGTACCACTTTCAGTGATTTTTTGTGCACTAGGTAAAGCAGTAGTTGTACTACCAGTTTCACCAGTGAAAGCATCACCACTGATTGCAGCAATGATTTCATCATCTTGAGCTCTTCCTAATGCAAAAGCAGCAGCCTGAGCGTATGATGATGTTGGATCGATAAGAGTTCTAACCTTATCTTGATTGTCGATAAGATCAGCGTACTCATAATCTACCAA
>CEQB01007614.1_pt1 | contig 12476 bp, 14 predicted proteins | sample 530581 | NCBI WGS metagenome assembly CEQB01 (sample SAMEA2620588, study PRJEB7988) | marine metagenome | biome: marine biome (ENVO:00000447); feature: deep chlorophyll maximum layer (ENVO:xxxxxxxx); material: "saline water (ENVO:00002010), including plankton (ENVO:xxxxxxxx)" | depth 75 m
GATGTTTAAAGGAGACCAGTCAAATGCGGCTGATTTAAAGAGATTTATATCAGAAAATGGTGGTGACTTTGATATGATAATAGATGATGGTGGGCATACAATGGAACAGATGCAAGTTTCGCTAAATTACTTATGGGATGAACTGAAGTCTGGTGGCTTGTATGTAATAGAGGATTTACATAGTTGTAGTGGTGAATGGCCGCATTTATATGGTTACGAAGTTATAAAATCTGGTGATACATTGACAACTGATTTACTTTACAGTATGGAAAATAACGATGAAACTATAACCGAAACTAATTATATATCTAAAGAAAGACTATCCGACATTAAGAGTCAAGTCAAGTGGTGTAGAACTAAAATAGGAGTGGACTCTTATACTAATCCTAAAGGTTACACTTACAAATGGCCAACTATGTTAGCTTTTATAAGGAAACTATAATGAAGATATATGCTATACTGTTTGATATGGTTAGAAAAAATGTCGGTATGGAAGACATTATAAAATCAAAGGGATTACACTGTTCTGATTTTATAACTAACAGTTGGACTGCTACTACCTTATCCTCTATGTTTTCTGGTTTATCACCCTCTGAGTTGTATCCAATGAAGGGAATTGCTTATGAGGATACTTACAAATCTAAAGGAGAGTTTGAAAAGCAAATTGCAGACAAAAATATGATATTTAATATGCTGCCTGATGATTGGAAGATACATATACACTCTATGGGTCCTACAAGAGGTGATAATGAAAATTTCAGATTTGTGCCGGATGAGATATGTTCTATAAACAGAGATTACATCATATATCCTTACATCGAAGATAAAGTTGTTGGTGGCTTACCACAATACAAAAAAAGGGGAGATGAGTATAATTTTATTGAAAAAATGCAAGAACTTCCCAAAGATGAGAATCACTTCATTTTTTTGAAATATAATCATTATCACGATGCTAGATTTGATAATGAAAGAGAGCGTTGGGTTGAAAGTTATAAGAATATTATTAAAAAAATAGACTTTACCGAAGAAAATTCATTATTTTGGTTATTTTCAGACCACGGACTACCTAATCATATTGATGTCCATATGTCTCCGCCAGATTCTTGGTTGAGTTGGTGTAGTGTCACTGATAATATAACTAACAAAACTGTTAAGAAAGATTTGATTTATATGTGCGACTTCAAAAATACAATTCTGAATAGAGTGAGAGACGAAAGGTTGCCAAATGATGTTTTAGATGAGGTTGATACAGAGAGAATCTATGTATGTGAGGATGGGAGAAGTAAAGAAGATAGTGACAACTCAACAACCGTTTCAGCTATAAAAAGAATTGAAGATGATTTATATGTTCAGTTGTCTTATCATAAACCAAAAAATGAGGAAAAATATGTCGGTTATAACACCACAGTTCGTAGGAATGTGTTAGCTGGTAGTAAGATAAAAAATGTGGCTGCTGATTTATCACAACACTTGAAGAACTCACAGCATTGGTGCTGGTATTATGGTATAATGCCAGAAGATGGTTCTGAATTAATTTCTTATGTTGGGATGTGTGCTGATATAATACATCACGGACATTTAAATATAATAAGGGAAGCGAAAAAGCATGGTAATGTTATGGTAGGATTACTCACTGATTCTGCAATTGCAAGTTACAAAAGATTGCCTACATTAACTTATAATCAGAGATATGAAATAGTCAAAAGTATTGTTGGGGTTCATACAGTTGTTCCACAAGAAACATTAGATTACATTCCTAACTTGGAGAAGTACAAACCCAAATTTGTTGTGCATGGTGATGATTGGCTGGAAGGAGTTCAAAAGCAAGTACGGCAAAAAGTTTCGGAAAAGTTGAAAGAGTGGGATGGTGAAATTGTTGATGTTCCTTATACACAAGGTATATCATCTACAAAAATAAATAATCATTTAAAAGAAATCGGAACTACACCTGATGTAAGAAGAACTATGTTGTTAAGGTTATTAGAGGTTAAACCTATAGTTAGAGTTTTAGAAACACATAATGGCTTAACTGGTTTGATAGTAGAGAAAACAAAAGTAGGAAACGATGAATTTGATGCTATGTGGTTGAGTAGTCTAACACATTCCACATCTAAAGGAAAAAGAGATAATCAATACGTTGATATAACAACAGTAAGTCAAACTCTTAGTGAAATATTTGATGTAACTACCAAACCAATGATTGTGGATTTAGACAATGGTGGGATGATTGAGCATTTTAAATACACAGTTAGAACTTTAGAAAGAATGGGCGTGTCCGCTGTAATTATTGAAGATAAAATAGGTAGTAAAAGAAACTCATTATTTGAAGATACGTCAAATCAAAAACAAGACGAAGCTGATGATTTTGCAGAAAAAATATCAGAAGGTAAAAAATCTTTAGTTACAAAAGACTTTATGATAATTGCTAGGATAGAGAGTTTGATTTTAGGAAAAGGTTTCAATGATGCACTTGACAGAGCTAGAATTTACATAGATAATGGTGCAGATGGTATAATGATTCACAGTAAGGATAGAGATATAAAAGAAGTAATTACTTTCTGTATAATGTACAAAAAGTTTGACAAAAAAGTTCCTTTGGTGGTTGTACCAACTACTTATAACCAGATAACAGAACAGGAATTAATAGAGGCAGGTGTTGATGTTGTTATCTATGCTAATCATTTACTGAGGAGTTCTTACCCAGCTATGGTTTCTACAGCTAAAACAATTCTAAAAAACAAAAGGTCTTATGAGTGTGATTCTAAGTGCTTACCAATCAAAGACATATTGGAGTTAATACCAGATGTTTGATATGTCAGACTTACCAGACGGATACGATTTCTTCACTGGTGTGCCAGATAGTAGACTGAAATTTTTCATAAGACAAATTGAAAACTCAGGCTTCAATCACATACCAGCTCTTAATGAAGGGCAAGCTATTGGTATCGCAGTTGGTGCAGAATTAGCTGGTTCGAAAAGTTGTGTTTACCTACAAAACTCAGGTCTTGGTAATTGTATAAATGCTTTGACAAGTTTGTGTATACCACATAATATACATCCATTTTTAGTTATTGGGCACAGACACACCTTACCACAACATGAGGTTATGGGTAGGGTTGATAAAGAAATGTTGGAATTAATCGGATATGAAAATTTTATTATAGTATGAACAGTAGAGAACTTGTATTAGATACGATTGTATCATATCATGAAGATGCTGTATTTATTACAAGTACAGGTTACATTTCTCGAGCTATGTACAATATATTTCCTGAAAACAAAAACATATTCTATATGCAGGGTAGTATGGGATTAGCTCCTTGTATTGGGTTAGGTATGGCTGCTAATACGGATAAAGACATAGTTGTTATAAGTGGTGATGCCGCTCTTCTAATGCACTTAGGTATAACACACACTATAGTTGAACGGGATTTGAAAAATCTGTTTGTATATGTCTTAGACAATGAGTGTCATGAATCCGTTGGTGGATTTGAGTGTGTATCATTAGGTACGAATCTATTGGGAATTACTAAGATATTCAAAATTACTAACGATGGCAAAACAGGCAGAGTTAAGTTGGATTGTCAAAAAAATACCAAACAAATTAAGGAGTTATTTTGAGTAAACTTTTAGTATGTTCAGAATCTACAAAAGATTTTCTTAGCGATTTTGATGAAGTTAGAGTGGTTAAAGGAGCGCCTGATGTCAGTATATTATCAGAGGTAGGTTCTTATGAAAAGGTGACTGCAATTGGTGGTGGTGCAGTTGTTGATACTGCAAAAATATTAAGTAGTAAACCTATAGTTTGTTATCCCACTACAGCATCAGGTGCTACAGAAACCTCTTGGTCTGTATATTGGGATGGAACTGATAAAAAAAGTTTAAAAAGACAGAAACCAAAAGAGGTTATAATTAATTCAGAGTTTTTGAATCTGCCAGAAAGGGTTATAGAAGATACAACCTATGATGTTGTTAGTCATTTTTTGGACAGTATGTTTTCGAAAAACAAAACAAAGGTTAGTAAAAAATATTGCATTGAAGGACTTGATATTCTTAGAAAAAAGGGTAGTGTGGTAGATTTAATAAGAGCTGGTAGGTTAGGTGGAAAGGCTATAGAGATAACAGGAACTAACTTGCTACATTCTTTATCTTACCCAATGACAGGCATTTACGGAGTATCGCACGGTAGAGCTTTGGGATACTTTTTACCAAAGATTTCAAAATTTATGGGAGTGGATGTGAGTGATATAACAAAAGAGGTTTTTTTCTTCGCAGTGGATATTGATTTGATAATTGATGAAGCATTAAAATATGACAAGATTCAAGAATGTGATATATTTATAGATAGAAAGACTTTACAGGAGGTTTTAAAATGAAAATAGTAGGTTTTCACAGTGCACACGATGCTTCATACTCAGTTTTAGAAGATGGTGTTCCAAAGGTACATAATGAAATAGAAAGATTTAATAGAATAAAAAATTGCGTTGCTAATTCGATAAAATTCTTTATAGATAATGATGAAGATGTCAACAACATAGATTCTATGACTACACACAGAACAGGCGGGCCTAGAGATAATAAATATATGGATGACCTTGAGATGTGTGAAGAAGTAGTGAAGAAGAATGGTGGTAGATTATATGTTACAGGACACCATCAAGCACATGCAGCAAATGCTTTCTTCAGTAGTAACTTCAAAGAAGCACTAATAATGACTATCGATGGTGGTGGTGTAGACAATCAAGATGGTTCCTTACACCATAAAGATGAGATAGACACTAGTAAAAGTGCAGTAAATACCTGTACAACTTTTTGGTTGGGGAAGGATAATAAAATTGAACCACTGAAAATGATACCTAATACAAAGATAAATATAGGGTTCTATTGGGCTAATGTTACGAGAGAAATATTTGGACTTGGTACTTGGGGAGACCCAAGAGGCGACCAAGCAGGCACAGTTATGGGTATGGCTGCACTTGGAGATCCTGAGAAATATCGAGGACATTTCAAAAATATGAAAGATGGTTATGTAACACCAAAAAATCACGGACTTTTGGCAAAAGAGACTAGAAGAGACGAAAGAGAAGGTTTTCACGTAGCTGCTGCACTACAGGCTGAAACTGAGGAGATTATGAAAGCATATTTAACTCCTTACATCGAAAAGTATAAACCAAAGAATTTGTGTTTATCAGGTGGTGTCAGTTTGAATTGTGTTTCAGTTGGTAAGATGTTTGATTGGTTTCCTGGTATCAACATATTCTGTGACCCAATACCATATGATGCGGGATTATCATTAGGTTCTTCTCGATATGTCTGGCATCAAATCTTAGATAAACCAAGAGTATATGACAATCCTAAGAATTGGAGTCCTTATTTGGGATATACTTACAGCGAAGAACAGGTTGAATCTGCCATATTAGATAGAGCAGATGAAATTGAAACTATCGGTTGTGACGATGATTATGTGATTGAGTTAATGACTCAAAAGAAAATCATTTCAGTTTTCGGTGGTGGCTCTGAGTCAGGTAGGAGAGCGTTAGGTAATAGAAGTATTTTAGCAGACCCGAGGTCAGAAGAAAACAAAGATATAGTAAATGAAAAGGTAAAACATAGACAGTGGTTTCGACCATTCGCACCATCAATACTCAGAGATTATGTCAAAGATTGGTTTGTACATGATGTTGACAGTCCATATATGAGCATTGCGCTTAAGTTCAAAGAGGGAATGGGTGAAAAAGTTCCAGCGGTTTTACATCATGATTATACTGCTAGACTTCAGACTGTGAAAAAAGAAGATAATGAATGGTACTATAATTTTATCGATAAGTTTAGGAAAAAGACTGGTGTTCCCATAGTATTAAATACCAGCTTCAATGATAGAGAACCAATAGTTGAAACGCCAGAGCATGGATTAGATTGTTTTCTAAGAACTAATATAGACCATTTGTATTTCAGAGATTACGGTATATTGGTAAGTAAGTTATGGAGAAAGTAGCGATAATAGTAGAGACTAGAAAACATAAAGCTCTACCATTCGTAATAAATAATGTAATGTCAGTTTTGCCAGATGATTGGCAACTACAAATATTTCATGGCACTGATAATTTTGAATACATAAATGAATTTATCTCAAATGAAAAATATTTTGAAAAAACTACCTTTACTAATCTCAACATAAAATCAATCACAGCAGATGAGTCAAGTTTAGATATAATGTTAACCACCAAATTTTGGAACCAAGTTGTAGCAGATAATGTTTTATACTTTGAGTGTGATACAATGTTATGTACTAATTCGAAATACAAAATAGATGATTACATGCACCATAACTACATTGGTGGCTGGTGGGGGTTTCCATTTGATATATCATCTTTGGAACAAACATATGACAGAGTTATGAATGGCGGGGTGTCGTTTAGAAAGAAAGAATTTATGTTAGATATAATAGAAAATAAGTTAGAATCATATTTAGCTAATGGGGGTAATCCTTGTGAAGACTATTTTGTTTCTGCTTGCGTTACTGATAGACCAAAGGTAAAAGAGGTTTTAAGTTTTTCTATAGACAGTAGTTATATGTATCCATTAGATGACAACGCTCCATTCGGTGTACACAAACCTTGGGGTGTGCCTGGCAAAGAAAACAGTGGACAATACTATACACAGATAAAAAGAGTCTGTGATGATGTTGAAATCTTAGAGGAGTTGAATAATGTATAGAGACGGTGAGGGTATGAGATTAAGAGATATCCAATTGATGCCAAAAGATGTTTTAGATATTGGTGCACATACTGGACAGTTCTGTAAATGGGCTAAATCAGTTTGGCCTTACTGTAATGTTTTTATGATAGAAGCTAATCAAATACACGAAAGCACATTACTAAACCTGACATCTAATAGTAATGATGAATATATAATAGCTGCTTTAGGTGATGTAGAAAGAGAGGTTACTTTCTACACTCGAAGTGACAAACCACATACAGAGGGTAATTCATACTATAAAGAAGCTAATTATTGGGATATACCACAGCTTGTTCAAGAAGAAACTGTAACCTTGCAAAGATTAGATGATATATTTAGTGATGAAAAAGTATTCGAATTAATTAAGATGGACACTCAGGGTTCTGAGTTAGATATTTTAAAAGGTGGTAAAAATTTGGTTAGCAGAACAACTGCCGTAATATTAGAGGTAGCGTATATGGAATATAATTTAGGTGCGCCAACAAGTGATGAAGTTATTAAATATATGAATAGTATTGGGTTTGAAGAGGCTATGAGTGTGGGTGAGCATTATGAAGGCGATGAAATATCTCAGAAAGATTTACTATTTTTAAACAAGGAGTTAAAATGAAGAAAGAGTTTTTAAATCTAGGTAAACAACCTATAGCAAATAATTTTAGAAGTGATGACAAAGAGTCGGAGTTTTTTTACGATTTGAAAGTAGTGTTTGATGAAGAAACAAAACTTGTGTCTATGAAAGACTTTGTAAAGCCAGAAATGATGTTCAATGAGGATTACAAATACAACACATCTTTATCTACACCTATGGTTAATCATTTCAAAAGCACTGCCGAAATGTTGACATCTGAATTTAAGCCAAAGAGTGTTTTGGAGATAGGTTCTAATGATGGGCCTTTCATATCGAACTTTGAAAAAGAAGGTGCCTTTTGTGTTGAACCTTGTGATAACTTTGCAGAAATGACTGGCAAAATGGGATACAGAACTTGGACAGAATTTTGGACAACTGATTTAGCTAACAAAATTAAAGAATCAGTTGGGGAAATGGATTTAATTTATTCTGCTAATTGTATTTGCCACATTCAAGATTTAGATGATTGTTTTAGTGCAGTTTCTGAATTGTTAAGTGATAAAGGGGTGTTTGTATTCGAAGACCCATCTTTACTCAGAATGTTAGAGAGAGGTTCATATGACCAAATATATGATGAACACGCGCATGTATTCTCAGTCACAGCATTAGATAATATTCTGAGAAAAAATGGTTTGATTATTTTTGATGTAGATAATCTATCAGTGCATGGTGGTTCAAACAGAATATATGCAAAGAAACCAGATATTCCATCAGATAATACCATAAAGCAAAGCGTGAGTGATAATATACTCAACGAAAAACTTTTTGGTATCAATGAATTCTCTACTTATGTGGAGTTTGCTGAAAGAGTTGAGGAATCAAAAAGAGAGTTAATTGAATTACTAAGAGGCTTGAAATTTAATGGAAAGAGAGTTGTAAGTATTGGTGCCACATCGAAATCTACAACTGTATTTAATTACTGTGAAATTGGTCCCGATTTGATTGAATGTATTACTGATACAACGCCTGATAAACAAGGAACTATCGCACCAGGCTCTTCTATACCTGTTGTAAGTCGTGATTCAGTAAACCTTTTGGATTACGACTACGCTTTTTTGGGTGCTTGGAACTTTAAAAGTTTAATAGCTAATGCGGAGAGAGAGTTCGTAGAAAGTGGTGGACAATTTATAACTCATGTTCCAAAAATAATGACATTTTCGTAAAGGAGATTGATATGTATTATAATGAAGACGATAGAGCACAGAGGTTATTAGATGTCTTTGAAGTTATTGATGGACAGATAAATGTATCTTATGTTAACAGTACGGAACATATTGTGGCTTGGCATAAACATGATATACAATCTGATTATTGGACTTGTCTAAAAGGTTCATTCAAAGTTGGAATGGCTACAGAGGAAGATGGTTGTGAGTTTGTTTATCTATCAGATAAGAATCCAAGAGTAATAGAAATGAAACCAGGTGTCTATCACGGATATAAAGCATTAGAACCAAATTCTATTTTACTATACTATTTGACAGAGAAGTATAATCCAAAAGATGAGTTCAGAGTGGCTGTTGGGCATTTTGGAGAAGAATGGGGAACAGAAAATAAATGACAACATTGGATGATGTAAAAAAATTTACATTAAAAACATTTACAGAACCAGATGGTAAGTTGACACCAATTGAATTAGATAAGGACATACCATTTGAAGTTAAAAGAATGTTTTATGTATACGATGTGCACGACCAAAATGATAGAGGAAAGCACAGTCATCATAAAACTAAGCAGATTTTAATTGCCGTAAATGGTGGGGTGACTGTTATATGTGACGATGGTAAGAAAAGAAGAAACTACATTTTGAACGAACCAAACAAAGCATTATACATTCCAGAGATGATTTGGGATGAACAGGTATATCACAATGAAAGTTCAGTATTGTTAGTTTTATCAAATACAAATTATGATACTAGTGATTACATTGAAGACTATGATGAATTTAAAAGGTTAAAGAATGAAAACTAAAATTGAAAAACCATATCCAGCTATGACAATAGAAAACTTTCATCCGTCAGAACCATTGGTAAGGGCAGCCGCTGAGAGTTTTGATGAGGTTGAAGATTGGGTAAAGTATGGTGGAGATGATGCTGGACAAATTCAATATTGCTCTAAATTGGGACGTGATAATGTTCCAGCACCTGCCTTACTTTTATTAGACTACATAGCAACACATTGTAATCCTGATTTACTAATGGGATTCGATACTAAGTGTTTTCCTGATATGTCTCATTATGGTGGTGGTATGATGGTTACACCCAACAAAAATGGAGAAGGTGGTTATTTGGGTATGCATGTTGATGCTAGTCATCATGGATTACACAGAGATTGGAAAAGAGAATTTAGTGCTATACTTTGTTTATCAGAAGAATATGATTCATCTTTCGATTTAAAGATACATAATGGAGATGAGCATGGAACTATACCTTACAAATTCAATCAATTAAATATATTTAAATGTTCTGAAAACTCTTGGCATGGATTACCTGAGATTACGAAGGGTATGGATAGAAAAACATTAGGAGTTATGTTCTGGTCTAAGGACAAAGAAGGTGAACAAATTAAAGCTAAGTTTAACAATAATTTGGAGTTTGATTGAGAATATTAGTTACAGGAGGTGATGGGGAGTTTTGTAAACATTTGGTTGAGTATGGAAAATACGAACACTCATTTTTAACACCAACAAAAAAACAAGCTGATATAAGAGACTATTGGAAACTAGATAGGTACTTTTATCAATCTCAAAATGACTTTGATTATGTAATACATGCTGGTGCTATTACAAGACCTATGGTTATACACGAAGATAATCCATCGTTAAGTATACAAACAAACATAATTGGAACTTCTAATGTGGTATTAATGTGTGAAAGATATAATAAGAAAATAATTTATATATCTACTGATTATGTTTATGAAGGTAAGGATGGAAACTATAAAGAAACTGATGCTATGAAACCATTTACAAAGTATGGATGGTCTAAATTAGGTGGTGAGTGTGCAGTTCAAATGTATGACAACCATTTGATATTAAGAATGGCTATGAACAGAAAACCATTTCCACATCCGAAAGCTATTAAAGATATGAAAAAGAGTTTGATGTGGATTGAGGATGCTGCTAAGATTACTCTAAAGTTATTGGGTGAAAATGGTATAATTAATGTTGGTGGTGAGTCGAAATCTGTCTATGACTTTGTAAAAGAAGAAAATCCTAACATAGAACCTATTTATTTAAGAGATATATCAGATGTTAATATGGCAACTGATTGTTCGCTTGATGTAACAAAAATGAAAAAGGTTATCGATGATTCAATTATTTAATCTAAACAATCACATAATAGATACTTCCAAGTTTTCCCACATACTACATGATGATGTGGTTTTGAAATTTGAGAAAAAAATTGCAAAATATGTAGGTGCTAAATATGCTTGTGCTGTTAATAGTGCGACAAATGCTATTTTCTTAACATTTACTATGGATTACTTTCTGAAACCACGCACAGTTAAAGTACCAAGTATGATTCCGCCTGTAGTTGCTAACGCTATTATTACAAGTCATAACAAAGTTAAGTTTACAGATAATGTTAAGTGGATTGGTGATTCATATATTTTACATAAGTTTAGAACATATAAATTGGTTGACTCTGCTCAAAAACTAGAAAAGAATCAATTTAGAAAAGAGTGTAACCCAAATGATATAATGATATTTAGTCATTATCCGACTAAACCTTTAGGTGGGATAGATGGTGGAACTATTGTTACAGATGATTATAAAGCTTATAAGTGGTTCAAAGAAGCAGTTTTAAATGGAATGACTTTTGCCCAAAATAATTGGGAGCGTGGGATATCTTTTCCAGGTTACAAAATGTACATGAATTCAATACAAGCTGAGGTTTTGATGAGAAATTTTGAACATTTAGATAAAAAAATGAAGGTGTTGGGAAATTTGGTTGATATATATAATAGAGAGCTTGGTTACGAAAATAAAAGTAAACACTTGTACACAATAGAGGTTTTAAATAATGAAAAGTTCATTCAGAGTATGAAAAATGCTGGAATAATATGTGGTATTCATTATCCTGCGTTACATTTAAATCCAATATACAATGATGGAAATCAACCTGATTGCCCCAAATCAGAGAAGTTAGAAAAAAGAACTGTTAGTCTTCCAATGAATGAAACCTTATCCTTTTTAGAAACTGAATACATTATAGATAAAGTAAAGGAGAATTTGTAATGAATATACCTACACATGGTAAGTATGAATGGATGCCTATCTTATATGATTTTATAGTCACCCTAAAACCTAAGAAGATAATAGAGTTTGGTCCTGGCGCAGGATACACCACAGTAACTATGGCTAAGGCTTTAGATGAAAATGATATAGATGGATACATAAACTCTTATGATATTTGGGATGATAAGTATTGGGGTAAAAAAACTCTTACTCAGATAGAATATGATGCTTGGGGTGTTTCCAGATATATAACATTGGAAAAACTTGATTTCTTTGACTGGATAAAAAACCCAACAGAGTTTGACTTTATGTATTTCGACATTAATAATACATCTGAAAAATTACTTACACTCTATGATGGAGTAAAAGAACAGATAGAAAATGGTTCTGTTGTGTTTTTTGAAGGTGGTTCTAAAGAAAGGGATTCACACGGACATAATGGTGGTGGTATGTATGATATCAAAGAGAAAATTGGATATAAAATACTAACTGGAAATGTTAAATATTCTGCTTCCGCTATTTACAATTCCGATATGTATAATTTGGATTTTTCATGAGGAAAATATTAGTAGTTGCCACAGGCTGGCATTTTAGTTCTCACTTTTATGAGGAAATGATAAAACAAGAGGTTCCAAAAGGTTGGAAGATTGATTACTATTGTGTTGCCCACAGAATGCCAGAGGATGATAACACAATATCAGAGAAAGAAAGTGCCAGAAATTCAAAGAGCGACAATTACTTAGATGAATTAGACAAAATGTTGTATGAGTATCCTATAACAACTAAACAAATAGAAGACTTAGGTTGGAACTTTATGATTGAAGATAACACTGTTGGTGATATGGAGTGTTTCAATCAATGGTCAGAGCATTA
>CEQB01019706.1_pt1 | contig 12444 bp, 13 predicted proteins | sample 530581 | NCBI WGS metagenome assembly CEQB01 (sample SAMEA2620588, study PRJEB7988) | marine metagenome | biome: marine biome (ENVO:00000447); feature: deep chlorophyll maximum layer (ENVO:xxxxxxxx); material: "saline water (ENVO:00002010), including plankton (ENVO:xxxxxxxx)" | depth 75 m
CCACTGGTGGGTGTAGCCTGTCCTGTGTCGGTCCTTGGCTGGCTTGATAAGCTTCCACACACCGAAGGGCACAGCCGCTGGGTCACCGTATGACCCTAGTCTGACATGCCTGCTGCGAATTGTTCTGACGTGCTCGACGGTAGCGTGGGCGTAGCCGCCACGCTTGTAGCACGACCACACTGTGATGGGCGTGCGCATGTTTACATAGCACGTCCGCAGTGTCTTGGTTGAACCGTCCGGCTCAAGATGCTCTCGCATCCTGTGTGGACACTCGCCACATATTGACACATCGTCGCCGCTACGAACGGCATACTTGGGGTGTATGTCCTTGCGAAGGATCCATGTCTGAACCATGTCTGCCGTTTTCGCATTCTTGCTGGGCTTCTTAAGGCCCGTGGCAATAACGACGATCGGCGCACCGTCAATCAGACTTGGGCCCTCGTAGAGGATGACCCCGTTCTTGTTGATGTTTCGCGCTTCCAATTGCATCTCCTACTCTTGAGCTTTGATTGACTCCTGTAATCCCGTGGGTAGCGGATCAACGCCACCTGTTTTGCCACCAGGCTTGCGCTTGCCCACATGTCTGCGGGCATTAGTTTTGCCTATGCACAGGTTGCAATATGCCTTGCCTCCAAGGTCATACTTCACTGACCGCGTCTCACCGCAGTCAGAGCACACCCTGTTCATCTTGTGCCAGTTCCACACCAGCTTGTATCTCTCAGCCATTTATCCTCCCATGTAGCCTGTCTTTAGGCCGTCACAGGGACACCCCCAGTCGGAGCATCCACACCTCATCGACTGCTCATCCTCCCAACACTCATCGCATAGGTCGGGATAGTCATCAGCCCCGCCATTACAGAAGGGCTTGCGCTCTTTGCATCCAGTACACAAGTAGGTACTGCACACTGGCTTGCAGTCGCACTTTGCGACGAAGTCGTCGTCGTCTGGGTCGATGTCCCATCCGTGGTCTTCAGTCATCACTGGCTCCTTCCTGTCTTGAGAATCGATTATGCACAGCAGGACCCCAGGCTTCAGCCTGTTTCACCTGGGCTCCCCGCCTTCGGACTGCAATCCGTCAACGTCGCGGCTAACTTGGCCCGTTGCAGCAGGCACGGTGGCCACCTATATTGCGATGGCAGAATTCACCCACGTCACTCAGCCCGTTATGGGCCTACGGTTCACTATGCGATTTGTTTTCGGCTGGTTGGAAACGTGTTGCGGCCCCCTTGCGAGGGCCGATCACATTATGCCACGAGGGCAAGAGCGTCATGGTCCCAGAAATATCTTTCGACAATCCGGTCCATGCTGTCTCTATTTGAGACCGAAACCGATGAGTGTGTTGCTAGGTTTGTAGCCTTGTTGTACACGTCCCACTTTTTGGTGCGACGATTTGCACGAGTCATGTCTGTAATTAGGCGAGTATGCTTCTGGGGCATACCCATCTCATTGAGGTCCTTGGCCGCCATCAAGATACGGTCGTTATCCCATACCTCTCGATTCCACATGTTGAACACAGGGGCAATCTTCTGGCTGTTCCTAGCCATTGACTCGAAGCTTTCAGCAAGCTCCTTGATGCTTAGCCCCCACGTGTGTTTGTGGCTGTAGGCACCAAGCTCATAGGGCATTGTCTGCCCGTTGAGGCAAGTCAACCGCTCACCCATAAGGCGTGCGGATGCCTTTCTCTTGCCGTACGAGTTCACAAGCTTAATCATCAGCTTGCTGAGGTCCACATCCCCCACTTGTCGGCTGTCGCCGTTCTCAGCGAGAAACGCACCGTCACGAACCTCAACGCTCTTCATAAAAGGAGCATCAAGGACAACGTTGACAGATTGACGCTTGCTGCCGTGGAAATCCACGTGCCAGTCAAACTCTTCACCACTGATGTCATAAATGGCATCAAGGGCCGCCCTCACAGCATCGCTATGGTGGAGCACTTTGAACCCGCTACTCACTACATCGATAACCTGCTGAGTGTCAGCCCAGATAAGAACGCGCTTATCGTCGCTCTCAATCATAGGCGTTGTTTCCAAGTAGGTACGAATCTCTTCGTTGCTCTTAGCCGCTTCCTCCACAGATTGCCGCAATGGCAGGCTGATGATTGGTCGGTTAAGCTCTGGGTACTTGTTACACTCTACTGCTGGTTTAATAATTTCTACTGCTGACATGGTCATCACGTTTCCTTCCCAGCCTGAATTGGCTGATTCATGGAACGGGCATGGTTTGGTTTTACTTCATCTTTGCCAATCGATCGGCAAAGAGTTCTGTCTCTTTCATTACGTATGAAAGATTCTTGTAGGTGCTTTTTCTGTCGCCGTTCCCGTACTCGTAATAACGGCGACCGTTCTTAAACTCAGCGGGGTAAAGGTCATGCAGGTGCATGCAGTCAAAGCCAAGGACCCAGTAAGCCTGGCCCTTGATCTCTGAGTGAAACAATCCACACTCTGGCTCATTTTGGTCGTGATGACCTTTGAGGTAGTCAGCGTATGTAATTCCTCCATGGGGACTCTCTACGTCCACATCGTCGTAATGAGCCAGATATGCCGGGTGTTGCTGCGGGACAGCAACATAGCCACACAGGCCCCCACCACCGTTACGATGAACAAATGCATGGAGACCTGATCGACTGATCCACTCTACCTTGTCTGGCTCGTTATTCCATGGGCCCTTGATGTTTCCGTACAAGACTTGACCGGCGTTATCGCCGCCCTTGAATGTAATTCTTCTCATATCGCGTCTCCCTTGGCCCATTCCACGAATCAGCCAACCCAGTCGCTGAGTTGGGTATCGAATCCAGTCGGTCTGGTTGTTACTTAAGGTTTAGGCCGTTATCAGGCCCTTGGTTTGAAGGTCGGTTACAATCAACAGATATTATCTGCCGAACGAAGCCTTCTGGTAGCGCTGTGTCCAGGTCCTTCTGACCTGTGGCTACCAGTTGGTCATTGCCCTGGCTTAGGTGAAACACCCGAGCCTTGGCATCCTTAGCGCGTACGTCAATATTGACGTACCCGTTAAAGAAGCAGGTTACATGGAAGAGCTGGTTTCCATCCGTGTCTTTAAAAATCCACTCTCGATTGATGTCGCCATCACGACCGATAGTGATTGTGGTTGTTGGTTCGTCCATCTTTGGATTTGGGTATGATGACATATCGCATTTCCTCCGACCGACTGGATTCAATACCCAGCCCAGCTATCCCCTGGGGCAGCTCACAGATTGTGCAACGATAGGTGTTACTTGGTGACTTTCTTCATCAAAGGATGACCTTCGGCATTGGTCTGTTTTGTGACTCTCCAGACCTCGCCGTTCTTGAGTTGTACTGTAGTCGGGAAGACCTTGGTCACCCGACTGCGGCGGTGTAGAAGTGAGATAGGGACTAGCTTAGACTTCCGAAGAAGCCTAGCCTGAGCGGTTTGACCGTGCCATGAAGACACAGGTCGTTTGTGCATGTAGGACATGTCGCGTTCCTGTTCTGTCACACAATCTATGAGCCAACCCAGGGGCCTGGGTTGGATTGCATGCGCTGTCCCTAAGTGTCACCGCAGCCGTGTCAGGAGGAGATATCCCCCGGTTAGCTTCTAACATACCTTCTGTCTCGTTTTCATCGCCCGTGTGGGTATTCATGCCACAAGAGGTCAACTTTCGAGCTTGACACGGTGCGCAAAGAGACGCACGCATGGGTTCTAGCTATCAAGATGGGGCAAACCACGACCCATCACACGTGAACCCGTGAATCGCCCGCCATAGACCCAACAGGGGCCAAGCGCATGCGGGCGCGGGGACCCCGGACAAAGGGGTCATATAGCTAGAACATGTATCCGGGAACGTCGCGTTTCCGTGTACACTGGAACCACTGCAGGACCGGTGCCAAAACTGACCAGCGAAAAAAACCAATGAAATTGCACTGTGAATATGTTCAGTGCGAAACAGAATACCCAGAAAAGTGTGTAAAACAGTTCGCACCATCCCCAAAGCGCGTAATGCAATTCGCACCAGTTGGCACGGCTCGTGTTTCTGACCAACTGGTCACATGGCACGGGGATGGCTACGCGCGACGCGGGCGCGTGACGCGGGCATGCGCACGGACGCGCGGTGCGTGTGCGCGCGTGACGCGTGTGGGCGCGTGGGCGGGCGTGCGACGTGTGCGCAAGTACGCGTGTACGCTGAGCTTGTTTCGGGGGTACGGGTTGGGGCGATGGTAAGCCGGGGGAATCGTTGGGGAATTCCAAAGCCACGCTTTTCACAATTGCCGGAGTTCCCCCCCCAGTGTACTACATACCGCACGCGTGTACGCGCGGGATACTAACACGCGCGCGTGTACGCGGGCGCACGCGGGCGCGCGCGGTGTAAGGTACCTGTGGGTGCGGGGCCTACACGGTACCATCTAGGCAAACAACACCCCTTTGCACACGAAATCGTTTGAAACTAGGTACACCCTGCTAGACACCGTGTAGCGTAGCAGAGCAGAGCCTGACGTGTTTCTCTTAGAGGGGTGCCCCTTGGTACCATCTGGGGCCGCTTTGTACTCTGAGGGGGGATACGCGAAGAGTACGGGGTATTTTGTACCCGAGTCAAATCTTTTTTCTAAGTCCCCGTTATTGCTCAGGGGTGTATAGTCGATTATGCTTGACAGAGTTCTGTGTTTTGCCGGTTTTTTGGCCTAGTCACGCGTGAATAACGCAGATGTCACGCGTGACTGGGTCCTTTAGGGGTTGAGATGAGCGATGGACTGGACAAATGGCGCAGTTGGCCCGTGGCGCCGGAAGACGAGCGCCCTAAGTCGCTGTATATTGCTGAGGTTCTTCCGGATGTGGTGGTCCAGTGGCTGCGTGAGCAGCGTGGTTGGCGGGTGGTGGATGTGCGGGCGATGCCCAATCGGTCTGATGCTGACCGGGCGGAGGGTGTGAAGGCGTATCTGGAGGGGGTGCGGGTTGGTTCCATCGAGCCGGTAAAGGAGTTACTCAGGTATGTAGAGCTTGAGGCCCGCATCTGCGGTTTGTTGTCGAACAAGCAGCGTGCTGATGATATGGTGCCGAAGGTGGAGGGGGAGACACTTGAAAACATCCTGGAGTTCGGAAAAGGAAAGCGACAGCGAGCCAAGTGAAGTGGCGCTGGCGAAGAAAATCTATGATCCCGTGCTTGCATTCCTCAAGGAGTTGCAGCGGCAGAACGAGGAGAGAGACTGATGGCGTATGGAAAGATTGTTGTCCAAGGGCTTATCTCGGAAAACTCTGATTACTCGAACCCATACGCCAAGACGCTCAGTGGTGCTCAGACGGAGACGCCGGTGTCCCACTACCACCTGGTAGTGCCTGTCCCGACAACGTATCTCCCTATCGATTTTAGCACTATCTACGGGACAAACATGGAGTCGGTAACCGCCGTTGCAATTCGCAATCGGGATACAACCAACTACGTTAAAGCCATCTTCTACTCCCTGCTCGAAACCATCGCGAACCCCGGCGGCTCTGGTTTCACCTTTGCATCATCTGCAAAGACAATTACCGATGCGCAGAGCGGCAACAGCTTTGCCAACGTTCAGCCTGGTGATCTTCTCTACTCAGCCAACGCATCAAACAGCGCCAATCGAACCGGATTTCTTGTGGCAAACCAGAACAGCGACAATCAAGTTACCCTGGCCTCCTCCTGCACTGATAGCTCAAACGACACAACCGCTACTTTCCTTCGGGGCAGGCAGAACGAGTTATATATCAAGCCGGGCAGGTGGCTTGTGATTCCCGGTGATTTTATGATGAAATCTATCGGCACTGATCCGCAGGCTGAAATTTTCCTTCAAGCGAATACATCTGCCGTTGAGTGTGAGATATTCGCATTCAGCTCATGACATGGATGACCGAGAGGTACTGGCCCGCGCAGACCAGATTCTGAGGATGGCTGACGTGGAGCCCGGCCAGCTCACCGTCGAGAACTTCTTCCAGTACGCAGAGCTTGTATCCCAGTGCGTCCGAGATTGGCCCCAGAGAAAGAAAGACGACACACCCTGGCTCATGGACTGGGCCAAGCGCTTTCGTGGCTTGTACGACAATTTCGACCGTATCGTGGCTGCTGACCCTATGATCCTGTACCGGCCAGCCAACAGGGCAGCGCTGGAGTTTCACTCATCGAACGCGTTTGTTCGCTACTTCAGAGCTGGGAACCGGACATCTAAAACTCAATCGGGGTATGCAGAGCACTACTTTGTGACTACAGAACAGCACAAGTGGCGGGAGTTTCCCACCGGCCCTCATTCTACATTCATCATCGGGGTCAACTTTTCCAAGTACTGCCCAGCTGTTTTCGAGAAGAAATTTCTCACCGGGGAGCAAGGGAACCCGCTGAGCCCTATGTTTCCGGCTGGCGGGAAGTGGCTGCACCGCTATGACGAGCGGCGTCATGAAATTCAAATCGCGTGTCCCAAGTGTGCGAATGCGGGGAAAGCTGCTACATGCCCGCACCCGAAGAGCACTATCCGGCTCTTCTCGGATACCGAGGGATGGGAAGTGTTGCAGGGGGGCTCGTATGTCCTCGGCCACTTCGATGAGCATATCGACGAAGAGTTCTTTAACGAGTCTGTTCAGCGTATCCAAACTGCTGGTCGTTCTTCTTGTCTGCTCGTAACCGGCACTCCTCTCCATGGTCACGAGGCTTGGGAGCATCAGCGTCTGACAAAGATTCACCTTGAGGGGCCGCCAAGGAACAGGATCTCCCCCGAAGATCCAAGCAGCGCCCCCTTCGTCTCTTTGCATGAGATTGACCAGTTTGAAGCGGGCCTCGTTCCGCACGAACGAATCAAGATGTCGATGGGCATTATGGATGAGTTCGAGGTTGAGAGTCGTGTCTACGGGCGGCCTGCCCCACTAGCCAAAAACCCAGTCTTCAACCGGAAGGCTCTTGCCGAACTTCGGCGATCGTCCACTTCCCCCGGACGTGGAGTTCTGAGGGTTGAGGAAGACACCCTGGCTGTTAACATCGTGGACACCACGCGCTTTGGTTTCCATGAGCAGGACGATGGCCCGCTTCGCATCTGGGAAGAACCTGTTGCCGGTGGCAAGTACATTGTTTCAGTAGATACCGCTAAAGGCCTGGCCGGGCGGGATGCCAGTTGTGCCTCTGTGCTCAAGGTATGCGGGAGTGAGATATCCCCAAGGCTCTCTCTCGTTGCACAGTGGCACGGCTGGATTAACCCGCTGCTGTATGCGGAGGAAGTCTTTAAGCTGGCAGTGTGGTACAATTCCGCACTTACCGTCATCGAGCTTACGGGCGGATACGGTGAGGCGGTAATGCTGAAGATGCGCCAGGACTACTGCTACTGGAACCTTTTCAGAGACGAGAGCAACCACGCCCAGGCTGGACACACGATGGATAGCCGCTACGGCGTGGAGACAAACATTCGAACCAAGCCGTTTATGGTTGCCGCATTGCAGCAATTCGTAAGCGACCGAGCAATTGATATCTGGTGCGAGGCGACCATCAGCGAAATGGTGGCGTTTGAGCAGGAGCGCACGAAGTCTGGCCTTACCACGCGCTACCGAGGAGTGAGCGGGGCTCATGACGACCGGGTGATGAGTCTTGTCATCGGAGCGAGTGTGGCGTTATCATCGGCTGTGCTTGAGTTTACAGCTTCTGAGCCAGAGGGCTTGCTGGATATTAAAGGCAAGTACGATACAGAGTGGGAGAAAATCCACCAGGACATCAGGGACAGCGATTCAGTTGACCCGTTTGACTTTCAGTGAGGGCAGCATGGAGGCAGCGGTAGCAGGATTGGTTGGGATTGGTTTGGCCATGTGCGCTCTAAGTGCTTTCTCCATGTTCAGAACTCAGAACCTACTGAAGGAAGTTCACAAGGAGTATGCCGGTGTAATCAACAATGCGATGATTCACCTCAAGGCGCAGAATGTTGAGCAGGCCGTGCATGCAAAGACGATGGAAAAAGAGGCGGATGTTCGGGTAGAAATGCTGAAAGACGCACTGAGTCATGAGGCAGAGCAGGCGGATGAGCCCAAATATGTCCACACGGATGACGGACGCACGATAGACTTACGTGACTACGAACTAGTTTAGGAGAGCAAGATGGCAAGAGTGGATATCGGGGACATTCTTTTTGGAAGACTTCCGAGGCCTGGTGAGCCATCGGTTCAGACCGGCCCAATCACCATGGGCCCCATGGCTAGGCCCCCGGTAGACTTGCGGCGAGACCTGCTTGAAACGCTTGCATTGTCTGGAAGCCCTGATGATTCTTTTCCTATGCAGTACGGCGAAGCTGAGCGGATGAGGATTGCCGACATGATGGCTAATCCTGGGAAATACGAGCAGCCCGCTGTCTCTTTAGGGCAGCCAACCATTGGGGGCCAGGCGCCCGCTTTTGGAGGCATGGAGGTTCGGGGGTTTAGAGACCCAGTTCCTCAGAGAGTAGACCTAAGCCAGGACCTTGCAAATATCCTTGCCAGTTCTGGAAGCCCGGACGACTCCTTCCCCATGCAATACCGCGAGGGTGAGCGCATGCGGATTGCGGACATGGTGGCAAACCCACAGAGATACGAGGAGCCGCCTCCGGGCCCCGAGGTGTTGCAGTTTGGGGGTCCGCCACCGGGGACTTTTGAGTTTGACTTTGACCGACCACCAGTGCCGCCGATGGTGGACCTGGGGCGAGACCTGGACCAAACGTTAGCGGCATCCGGAAGCCCGGATGACTCCTTCCCCATGCAGTACGGCGAGGGCGAAAGAATGCGCATCGCTGACATGATGGCCAACCCTCAAAAGTATGAACAAGGCCCAGCCGCTCTTGGGCAGCTGCCGCTGGAGGCTATTCCCGGAAGACAGGACCAGCAGCTTCGATCTGGATTGTCGGCAATGATGGGGGCGCCGTCTGGCCCAGGTCCGGTGGACTTGAACCAGGAGCTTATGGCCAGCACCATGGCAGGGCCATCTATTCCTCAGGGCGCGATGATGAGTTCAGTCGGGGGACCAGCGGGTGACCCGATGGCAGAGGCATATGTGCCACAGGATGCAATGATGAGCGGACCAACCGCCGCACCTTTGCCCACACCTTCAGTGGACTCAATGGGTGAGTCTTTTGGGGGCGTTGATTACCAGAGAGCCCGTCTCAACAGGATGATTGAGGGCATGTTCCAGCCTGACTATCTTGGAGTTGATACAGGCGCTCCCGCATTTCCTCGAATGGGGCCTGGTGCTGGGATGGGCATGAGCGCTCAGATGGACCAACCAGCGCAGCCGGGCGGCACAGCGAAAAGGGGTAAGCCAGCAAGCCGAATGCAGAACGAGGTAATGGCTCTCTTCAACGACATGGGGGACTATAACAGCTGGTACAACAGCTTGCCCGCGTCTGCGAAAGAGGGCAACAAGCTCAACAACTGGACGAAGGTGATGAAGTATATCACTGAAAACCCAGGCTCTTTGCCAATGGGGCCACCAGTAGAGCTTGCAGGACCAGCCCCTGCTACGGCAGAGTCCTTAGCCCCGGAGACCTTTCCAGGGCAACGGCCAGTTCTCCGGCTTCCGCCGCTAGACATAAGTGATTACGTGACTGAACTAAGAAGGCAGTATGAGCTAGCCTATGACCCACGGTCAGAGGCAGACAAAATGCTTAATCCAAAGCCACCAGGGGTTAGGTACCGGTACAACATGACAAGCCCTGGGAACCTGTTCCCAGAGCGGCCCATTGCTGGCGTTCCGTACCGCCCCTAAACCCAGCAGGAGTTAGACATGCCCAAGAATTCAATAGGACAGATGACCGGCTATGACTCGATGGACGACTATGGGCCGCTAGAGCCAGAGGACATGTATGAGTCTGTTGGAAACCCTGTTGTTGATGGGGACATGTTTCCAAACGACCCTCAGTTTATGCCGTCAGGGCAGGTGTTTGAGGAAGAGGCCCCACAGATGGCGCCTGATGGTGGCGACATGATGTCGTACCAGAAGATGATTCACAAGATGCTTATGCAGAGAGCCGCTGCCAAGTCGAGGGGCTCAGAGACGTTCTCCAAGAAGAACATGAAAACAAACGATAGCGGAGAATACTGATGCCTCAGAACGGTGAAAGCCAGGACTTTGCCGGGATTGCTGATGGATACACGCCACCAGACCAGTACAGCGAGCCTGAAGAGCTAAAAAAGCTGGGAGCAAACCTGAAAGATTGGTTTGCAAAGGCGTACGAGGCAAGGACCGCATACGACCGAGACTGGGAGTTATACCGCCTGTATCTAAAGGGCGACCAGCTTGTCGTCAGGCACAAGGACACGGGGGAGGTTGTAAGGCTAACTGCGGAAGACTCAAAAAGATTGCGCAGTGTAAACAACGTGTTGCGCCCAACGGCAAGGTCCCTGGTCGGTAAACTAACGCGGAGTGTGCCTACTTGTACCGTGCTTCCTGCGACAACAGATGTCGAGGAGCAGCATGCAGCACGCGCAGCCAGCGCTTTTCTTCAGTATGTCAGGAGAAAGGAAGACCTGGACGTCAAATACCTGGATGTAAACAACAAGTTACCGTGGGCTGGTAACGCATTTATGCAGGTTTGCTGGGACAGCTCCGCCGGAGCAGACATCTCGTTCTGTGAGGTGTGTGACTTCTACGACTACGGTGACGACTTGCTTGGCGAAGAGTGCCCTCAGTGTGCAATGCAGAAGCAGCAGGAGATGATGCTGTATCAGCAGAAGATGCAGGCTGAGATTGCAGGGGCCCAGCAAGAGCTTGCCCAGACGGGCATGCTGCCGGAGGCGCCAGACTCTCCGCCCGACGTCGAGCAGCTTGGGCCCTTGCCCCTTCAGCAAGAGGTGCCGACACTTATCGAGGCAAACGAGGGGGACGTAAAGGTTTACGTGCGAGACCCTAGGGATATTTTCATTGAGCCGGGAGCAGAGTCTTTAGAGCAGGCCCAGATGATCTGCTTTCGAGAGGTTGTCCCTGTTGCCACAGCGCGTCAAAGGTTCCCTGAGTTTGGAAACATTATCTCCAGTGACTACGGCGTTATGGTCGATAGGACAGCTCAGCTTAGATACAACCAGGTCGATAGCTACGGAACAATCGAAGAGCTGGACGATCACTGCTACGTCTACGAGTACCATGAAGCGCCAACGCCCATGCATCGCAAGGGCAGAGTAATCTACATGGTTAACGAGTACGTGGTGAAGGTCATGGAGTCACCGTACGGCGCGTTTCGGCGGTTTCCGTTTTACCACTTTGGGTTCGACAAGAACGACGGGGAGTTCTGGCGGGAGCCATTTGCGGCGCAAGCTTGGCATCGACAGCGAGAAATCAATCAGATTGAAACGCAGATACGCGAGCACGTTGAGCTTCTTCTTCGCCCGAAGTTTTTCAAAGCCATTGGCTCTCGCATTACAACTGATGAGTTGTCGGCCACATCCGCTCAGGTCGTGAGTTACAACGCGGCTGCGGGTCGCAACTACTTTGAGAGTCCGCCACCAGTGCCCGCAGATATATTTAGACGGAATGCACAGCTTGCAGCTGACATTCGAATGCAGGCTGCGGTTACTGACCAGGAGGCAGGCATCTCAATGTCCGACCCCAATGGTCGGGCGATGGCTATTATTGAGGCCGAATCAGACCAACAAGTGGGCCCAATTCTCATGCGCAACAACAGCGAATGGCGTGAGATGCACCGCTGTATCTTGATGCTAGTTCAGATGTACTACCATCCAGAGCGCAAGTTTCTGACGGCAGGCGCAGATGGGATGCAGACCTACTCGTTCGATGAGATTAGGCTTGAGCCAGGCTACGATATTCAGATTGAGCAGGAGGACGGGCTGAGTCGAAACCCGGCTGTTCGTCTAACGCAAGCTCTGGATCTTATGAATGCTGGTGTGTTTATGGATCAACAAACAGGCGCTCCCGACATCAAGGCGTTTATGCGTCACGCCAAGGTTAAGGTTCCCCACGCAGGTTACGATGACGAGGCGAGCGAGCGGGCTGTGGCTGCGAAGATTCCATACCTTATCGAGCAAGGTCAGCCATTTATCCCATCAGTAGAAGATGACCCCATGATTTTTGCGGAGGAGCTTCTTGGGTGGCTTCGCGGTCCTGGCAGACGGGCAGACCCAGCCGTGCGAGACCAGTGTCGGCAGGTGTGGATGTTCTACGTTGGCTGGGCGATGCAGGGCCAACCCCCAGCTCCGGTTAGTGGAATGCCTGGCGGACCGGACCAGACAAACATGGGCGGAACGCCAAACAACCCAGGCAGACTTGGGACTGACATGGCTCCAGGTGGAGACATTTCAAGTGACGCCGGGGCTCAGGTTGGTCAAGCCGACCGGGCAGCCGAGGGCGTAGCCAGGGTTCAGCAGAACCGCGAGGGCTGACGCCGAAGATCCCCTCATCGGGCGAAGATGCCCCCTCTCAGAAGAGGGAACCTTCGGGGTTCGAGGGAACCTTCGGGGCCCGAATTGCAGGATTCGCAGAAACCGCAGGATTCGCAG
>CEQB01004407.1_pt1 | contig 12441 bp, 5 predicted proteins | sample 530581 | NCBI WGS metagenome assembly CEQB01 (sample SAMEA2620588, study PRJEB7988) | marine metagenome | biome: marine biome (ENVO:00000447); feature: deep chlorophyll maximum layer (ENVO:xxxxxxxx); material: "saline water (ENVO:00002010), including plankton (ENVO:xxxxxxxx)" | depth 75 m
GTTGTAAGTATCAACAGGGTTTAGCATCCACTCTTGTAGTCTTTTCATTTCTTTTCTAGCAGCATTACCTTTTAAACCAGTTTCAAACTTTTGCTGCTCACCACCAAGCCAAACTCCTTTTTCTACGTCATAACGATATGGAGCAGTCGCGATAATCCAATTATCCATTGTGTTTTCAGATATCTTTTTTCCAAGAATTTTTACATAACCAGGGGTAAAAATAAAATTAAAATAAGAATTACCTTTATGTTTTTTAGTACCAATCCAATTGCTTAAAAGTTCTATGGCTTCTGTTTCATTTTTTTCCATCATATCGTCAAATGATGGATCTGCCATAACATATTCTTCAAAAGCAAATCTTTCTGGGCCTAGTTTAGCAAGTCTTTCTTCTTGTTTTTTAACTTTTAGTCTTCGGCCGTTAAGGCTTACTACAACAGCGTTTGAAGCGTCTTGATATTGACTGTAAGATAAATTACCATTATAAAAATTCAACTCAAATGAGTTTGCTGGATTTTGAAGAATTTTCATATAATCAACTGACATACCACCAAAAGGTCCTGTGTGTTTTATCGTGTTCAATCCAAACGAGTCTATACCAAAGCCATCTTCATTTCTATCTTCGTAATTGTATAAATCTTCTGGTATATTATCAAGTGATATTCCTTTATTAGATATATCCGCTTTTTGTTCTAAACCTAAAACATCCTTAATATCACTGAAAAGATTATCTACAGCTACCCCGACTATACTTTTTCCAAAGCCTTCTTCGCCTGGATCTTTTATAGTTCTACCAAGAGTTCTTACTGGAGGAAGTGTCTTTTTAAATGTTTCATTCCAAAGAGCTTCATCAAAATTTTCTATGCTATAAAAATAATTATCTCCAAAGTTAAAATCATCTTTAAACTTAGCGTTTATAATACCATAATTACCTTTGTATTCAGGATTATTAGCAGTATCAACATACTCTTGTAATATAGACGCATCAAATTTTTCATTTAATTCTGGAAACAATTCATTTATATCGTCCCACATACGGTCACCTTCAGGCGTTAAAAACCTAATGTTATTAGCTACCAACACGTACTGTTCTAGCATAGACGCTAAAGTATAATCGTTGTCGTTGTTTGGTTCGTTCATTTAATTTATCTTCCTTTTTTAAATACGTAGTTCTTAGGTATCTTATAATATCTAATTTTACGATTTATTAATTCTTCTTTTGTATACTGATATTTATCTAAACTGTTTAAATAATCCTGAGGATAAGGACTATAACCAGCACCTTCTCTAGCATATAATACATATTTTTTAAGTGATTGATCCCATAAATATATATTACCTTGTATAACAACTTCTTTATCAGTTCTCTCTATAGCTTGAATAGCGGCAACCTCTAATTGTTGGTCTTTTCTTTTTGGTGCAGGGTAGTTAGTTCCATATAGTTTTACAGTTTTTAATTTACCCTCGTGTTCTTTTCTATATTGTACATCATATTCTCTACCAGCATCTTCTTCAACTTGAGTAGCAAGATAATGTGCTAATAATTTTCTTGATCTATTAAGATCAAAGTTTTTATCATCTATATCTGTTAAAGCTTTTATCATTTTATCATAATTATAAATAAAATCTTCTTCATTCATCAAACCGTTTTCGATAGCAAGTTCAAGATCCTTTTCATTTATAACACCATCTTCAGTAAACTCTTGTTTAAATAACTCTTCAAATGTTTCTTTAAAGGTGATATCTAATAAGTCCACATGTACACCGAAACTACCATTTAATTTTAAATCATTTAAAAAAGATGTATTATGAAAACCATCTATTCTACGCATAGCTAAACTTCTAAAATGTTCTTTTGTACGTACTCTAGTATTAAATTCATTTATAAACTCTTCTTCGTTAAAGTTAAAATCTTGACCTTCTTTACCTTGATTACCAGCTTGATCGACAAAGGAATCAGACATGTCAAAAATTACTTCATCAAGCTCTAATAATATAGGCGGAAAATTTTCCATCATTTGTTCTAAATTATAATTTGCCTCTCCACTTGGCGCTTGTTCTACTGTTAAAAATGGTAGCGCAGAATCTGGATCTGGATTTCTAACTCTACCATAATTCTTTTTAAAATTTTGAGCAAAAAATGTTAATTTACCATCTACAAATCTAACTTGAACATCGGGGTCGTTGTCTATATCTGCACTCATCATTTTATTTTGTGCCGCTATAACATCTGCATCTAAAACACCTTCAATCCAACTATCTCTATTGTCATATAATATTTCAAAAGTTTCTCTAGCTTTAACAGCTTGATTAACAACTTTTTGTAATTCTAAATTTAAACGTAACCTTGCTTTTTGATTTTCACGTGTATCAGATTTACCGTAAGTATTAACAGCTTCAAAATCGCTTTGAATTCTCCTTATCTCTCTTTCCACAGCATCAACAACCTTTTGAGACATTGGGCTTTCACTTTTAATAATACTTTCGTAGCTTTTTTCTAATGTCTTTTGAAACGTTGCCATTTGGTTGTTTCTACCTAGCTCTATAGCCTCGTTTCTTTTCGCGTATCTATCAAACATAGTGCTAGCAATTTTAGAATATGCTCTTGAGATATCTATAGTGCTCTTATATAAATTTGTTAAATCCGGAGTACTTATATCAGCAGCACTTAAACTTTCTTTCATTGCTGCTTGTACTAATGTTTGGTCTGCTCCCATATTATTCGTCTTTAATTCCCTGTTTCATTAATTTTTCCCAAAAATCCTTAAGTTCTTGTGAACCACCCTCATTCATTTCATCAAATATACCCGCGGTAGAAGCAGTTAAAGAGGCAACACCTTCTAACATCGCTTGCTGCTGTGCAATTCTTGCGTTCATTTGATTTGTCATAGCTTGTTGATATGCTTTATTAGCACCTGTTGCCGCGGCAAAATCCATACCTAACATAGTAGCTTCTCTATCCATTTCAGCTTGTTGCTGCCATTGTGCTCCTTGTCTTTCGATAGTTTGAAGTTGAGCTTCTCCTTTAGCTGCCGCCATTCTGTTAGCAGCTTCTTGCTGTCCTATAGATGCAGCCGCTCTTTGTGCTTGTAAAGCACCTTGATTAGCTAATGTTTGAGCTAAACCAGCAACCCCACTAGCGCCCGCAACGCCTCTCATTTGTTGTAGTATATTAGCTTGCTGCTGCGCCACTTGTTCCGCTTGGAACTGTGCTGCTTGTTGGTTTACAGTTAAATCTTCAAATACATTTTCCATACCGGCAAATGGATTATCTATTTTTCTGCTTTTATATTTTTCTTTTGCTGCATCTAAAGCCTCTTGTTTTATTCTTCTTTCTTCTCTAGCTTCTTTAGCATCTTCACGAGCTCGCTGTCTGTTTTTTTCAGCAGTTTTGTACGTCAAATATGCACCTACACCAGTTCCAACTGTGGTTACTATTGCACCCCAACTCATGATTTATATATTTTAATTAGTATTTTCATTTTTTAGTTTTTAAATATTCATCGTATTCATTCCAATTGAACACTACATTTATCTTTGCTAACTCATCTAAATCTTGCGTATTAGTTGGATTAGCATGTACTGTAACAATAGTGCAGTCTTCTACGGCATAAACTATTCTTTTAGCTCCTTGTGGTGATATTACATAGCAAGGCGCTATAAATTCTTCTACTCCTTCTTCTTTTGAAGACGCTAACAATCCTGATAATAAAAAGAAACCATAACTATGCTTATGTATTGCTGAAAAACCTAGTTGTCCTTTTTTCATTTTCATTTCCCTAATATAAATACCATTAGCGAAAGAATGTTTATACTCCCATAAATGATCTGGATATATTATTTCTTTACCATTACCAATAGTAGTTTCTCCATCTGCAATACTTATAAGGTAATTTTCAATAATTTCAACAGCTTCTTTATAAGATTTAGCAGGGGTATTATCAAATATTCTTTGTAACTCGTTTTTAGACATAATTTAATTTAATTTATATCTAATATAGTCACAGTTTTTACGTTTTATTTACTACTAAGAGATATTTCTGAGCCAACACTAAACAATTCATTTTTAGAAGTATAATCATTGTTTATAAAATTAACAGTTGCATAATAACCTTTTAAACTAGTATCATTAACAGAAGCATCTTTTTTGAAAGTAAGAAAACCACTTCCTGGTGTATTTATTATATTTTCTATAACTGTCTGCGAAACAGGGTTTGTAGTGTTACTATAATTAAAACCTATAGTATTAACACCTGTTTCTTTCTTTTTATTTATTTCTGTTACTTCTCCTAACAACGTGGTGTTTTGATAGTTTATAAACCCACCTATTGATTGACTTATTGGATTCCAATATATTTTATCTCCAATTTGTAAAGAAGAATTTATTTCAAATTCAATTTTTTCTATTTGCGCTTGTGTTAATAATGCCATATTTTATTATGTTGCTGTTAAAATTTTCTCTAAATCAATACGTATAACTACATCTGACGCACCAGCTTCAATTATTTCTATATCACCAGTTATTGTCGCTATTCTACTCGTCCCATTAAAAGTTAATGTTGAACCACTTTCTAGCGTTTGTGCGCTACTAAGAACTACTGTTCCAGCGCCACTAACAGTTCCAGCGCCACTAACCACATAGGGTACAGCTGTGGAAGTATCAATGCCTATACCTCTAACTGAACTAACACCGTCTCTTATACCAGCTCTTTCTGCAATAGGTACGCTAGTGCTATTACTAACCGTGCTTGTTGTTGTAGTGGTGACGTCAGTTAGCTCTACTTTTAAATTAGATAATCTAACGCTATAACCTGACAAGCTTTTTATACTCCCAGGACCATAGCCATATATCTTTACATTATCATCTTTTAATGCGTCTGCTTGTTGTAAAGAAAAAACAACTTCTCCCGCTTGACTTGTTGTTACTCCGTTTGTAACAGTCGCCACTCCAGTGGTTTTTACGCCTGGTTCTTTTACAGTTACAACATTTTTTTTGGAAATTTTTTGAAGTATATTTTTTTCTTTAGTTAAAGATCTATCTACAACTGTTTCGTTAATTGTTTGTATATAATCACTTATTTGAGTTCCAGAGGTTACATTAGTTGCTACTACAAACATACCGTTTTTTAATCCAATAACATTGTTTATTGGCCATCTAAAATAAGTTGAAGAACTAACATCTTCACCTGTTATTGGTAAAGCAGCACTTCCAATCGTTCTTTCTACGTAAGTTATAAAATCATTTTCTGTAATCTGTCTTTTTATAGCAAAATTTCTAGTAGCACCTGCCGTAACCACAACAGTAAATGATAATGCTTTTCCACTATTTCTACCACTTATAGTTACAGTGTCATTAGTTATAGAAAGAGAACCAAAAGCAGTTAATCCGTTTGGAGAAATAGCCGTTAACGTAACTGTTTTGTCAGCATGTTGATATATTTTTTTTATCACTACAGCAGAATCAGAACCAGTAGAAGAGTTAAAATCTATAGTATTATCTGCATATCTAACCTCTCTAAAAGGCGAGTGATAAGTATTGTTACTGATATCTGCTATTAAATGTATTGTATACTCGTCTGTGTTAGAATCTGGAAGAGCCGGAAACTTTATACTACCTTTGTAAGAAGTACCTGTAATCATTACGTTTTCTAATCTACTTGGAGTAGTTGAAAATGCTTTAGTTTCAAAATTATAATAGTTATCATGGTTGTTTATTATAATTAAAGTAAATACACAGCCATTAGCACCGGTAACTGTAAAAGGTCTGATTTCACCAGTGGATTTTATATCACTTGTATTTAAATTAAAACCTGTTATAGTTTTACCTAAACGACTTGATAAAGAAGTCCTAGCAGTTAAGCCCGATGAATTATTATATCCGTTTGACATATTATAATATTTTAATTTGTTTAGATAATACTACTCCTATACCTTGATAAGAAAACTCTTTAGTGCCATCATCGCCACTAGCCGTTGAAACACTACCTTTGATATAATTAAACCATTTGTTTTCTTTTTCTATGAACTCAATGTTTTGCCCCATAGACGAGTCTGTCTTTATCTCTTCTACATACCAACCTGATTTGGTTAATAAGTTGTAGTATTCATTATCTTGAAGATCTTGAGTTATTTTAGCTTGAGAGCCTTCGTAAGATAGCGTTTTGAAACTTTTTATTACACTAGGAGAATCATTAAGTAACGCGGTTATTTTAGACGGACTAGTGCTATTATAAAAGTTATTAAAACTACTAGTAGCTCCAGCGTCCCAATGATGTTGCCATATTCTTCCCTCTTTAAAGGTATAATAATCACCGGCTACACTAACGCCACTTTCCATTTCTATAAAAGACTTAAAACTAATCCAACCCCTTACATCTTCTTTAAAAGAAAGTAATCCATTAGATGGTCCATTTACAGTATCTTTTAAATTTATATTATACTCATCTTTTTTTCTATCATAACTACCTATTAACTTTCCAGTTTCATTTGGAACAAGCTTTAAATTATCTCTAAACCAATCTTTCATACCATGATCAGATATAGGTGTTAAACCGTCTTGTGATAACCTTAAAATAGCACCTCTTTGCTTGTCTGCAAAATAAATTCTGTAACTTTCACTAGCAAAAGATTCGGGATTTTTAGATATACCATACTCCCCAACAAAAGGAATAGCTTGTCCAAGTACATTTACATTAGCTGTTAGTTGGGGGTTACCATCTGCGTTATATACTGCGTCTTTAGTCGCTAATATTTTTAAAACTCTATCTTCACATAGTGCTATTAAATCACCATCGGCAGTAGATCTCGAGTGTAGTTTTTGTATACTACCATATACTGGGTTTATATCTTTTGTAATTTTTTCAGCCTGTATAAATTGATTTAAGTTATTAGTAGAACTAATTGCATTGTATAATCCAGAAAATATTAAACCATACTCTCTGTGCTCTGGTTCAATCTTTTCTTCTATAGTAGAAGAAGCTCTAACACCATTTGATATAAAAGGTAAATTGAAATTATCTCTAATTCTATTAGACTCAACGCCATTCCCAAAAGAATAACAATTGTGCCAGTTTAAAGTATGCCTGTAGTACCAGGTTTGATCAGCTATTTCTACAATACAACTAGAATCACCATCTCCAGTATCTAAAAGACTTGTGATGTAAGTTGAAAATATAGTACCATCAGGTTTTGTTATATGAACAAGATCAGCACCAGAAAATGAAATATTTGAGTTATATGATGTCTGACCAGTCTGTGGATCAAGCACCCAAAATAAATCATAATTTATAGTTAGTTTATTTCCTTCTTCTATATTTGTTATTTGAGTACCAGAGGGTATTGTAAAACCAGTTACATTTGACGATGTTATTATAGTACAATTTTCATAAGTACCAATATCAATCGCGCCTATTGCCTCGTTTTTTAAAGGGAAGAAACTAGAATCTGTTTGAGTGTTTAAATCAAAAGGTATTAAATCACTAGCTTCATAATAAACATCTAGTTCTGTTGTTTCTTTTGGTTCTGTTTCCCATATAGCTGGATTTACTGGTAAAGCCTCGTTGTCATAAAACTGCTCAACAAATTCCATAGTATAGCCAACAGCATAAAGTAAATTTTCAGTTATCCCAGTGGTATAAGATGGATTTGGAAATGTTCCTGTGTCTGGATCTGGTGTAAAAGCACCTTGACCTGTAGCACTTTTATTTATACTTATTCTAGCAGCAGAATTTGGGCTATAACCATTCATTGTCGCTTGTTGGAACTTTATACTTGTGTTTTCTTTTGGTATAAAGACGTGTGTTTTGTCTAAAGCTTCAACGTAACCTGTTAAATATATTTTTACAGCCGGAATACTATTACTACTACCGTCTACAAGTAAAAAAGGATTACCTTGACTATCTGTTATTTCAACTTTTCTAACAACTAACCAAGGTTTGCTAGTACTATCATCCAAAAAAATTATATCTTCATCCGCGTCGTTAAATTTATAATAAACGCAAACATAACCAGGTGAAACCCTACATGGATTACCAAATTGGTCAAGTGTTGGGTTATCTGTAGTGCCAGCCCATGAGTCTCTAGTTACATAAACAAAGAAGTTATCAATACCAGTTGAGGATTCACCATCGGCACCTGTTGCGCCAGGCTGCACATTATTTCCACACGGAAATAAACCGCTGCTATGATCCGCAGCTCCAATAGTAGAGGTTGTTAATGTTACATGTTTTCCACCATCTATAGGTCCTATATTGTTTTGCACTCCACCAGAGTCGCAAGGAATCCAATCTAACTGCCCGGAGTGCTCTTCGTGACTCTGTATCCACTGCCATTTTTTATTAAAGTTTGGTGATAATTGACCAGCATGTGTAGGATATTCATCATTGGTCGTATTTTTTTCTCTTAAACCATCACCCGCCACTGTTGGATCAAAGTTTCTATTAGACCAATATCTTAATAAATTACGGTGCTGCACCTGTCCTAGGTTAAGATGGAATAACTTTTCTTTAGGATCTTCTGCCCATCTCCAAGTGCTACCAGGAGTTAATCTATCAACAAAACTAAGTGTAGCACCGTCGTTATACTCTGGATTACCCGTTCCAATAGCATATAAACCATCTACATAAGCACTACCAGTAAGTGTATCATCAAATACATTTTCACTGCTACTAATAGCTGATACGCCCTGTAAATTATTAGTACCGTAAGATCTGTTTTTATATATAGGTCCAAGCGTTAACTTAAACCAGTGCCAATCTGTGTTAGCATCAACACTACCAGAGGATATGGGAAAGTCGTCTGCTGATGGATTTGCCTGATTAGCTTGAGTCATATTAGGTACTTGATACCAGTTTAAATCATCGTTACTAGCGGTAATACTTCCCACGTGCCTATTAAGATCTAAAAACCAAACTTCGTTGTCACGAGCCTTTGTATCTGCTGGTTTATTTGCATCAAGATAATCACTAGCTGAATCTCCAGCTGCGTTTATACCAGAAATAGCTAAAGTTTGATCTGTGCCGGCTCCAAAACCTGTATATCTAAAAAACTCATCATACCATTTGACAGTTTCGTCTCTTGAATCACCTACCGTACCTTGATTATTTGCAGATACAAATCTATATTTATTTGCTGACATATCAAGTGGGAAAGTAGCACTATTATTAGGCCACTCATCATTACCATAGTTGTATAATCTAAAATAACACGCGTATTTACCAAATAGTTTAGAGTAAGCACTTAAACCTTTATTCGACGAGTCGCCTGGTTGTACATCGTTACCGTGGCCAGTGGCCCAAGCACTATGCGTTTGTAAGTGCATCTCATTATTTCTCATAGAATAAACTTTCTTTGAAGCTACTCTTCTCCACTCCCCAGCTGTGGTGGTATCTTGTAAAGAAGCTATATTTCTTCTAAAACCATCATCCATATATATTTTCACGAAAAACTTACCATCAAATATTGGTAGATTTTCTACTTTATGTTTGTATATATGTATTTTAGCACCATCTACAATCTCGGTTGAGTTAATACCAGTGGGGTCATCCGTTATAAAATTTACATCATCTCCCAAAAACTCGTCTAATTTAATATAATACTTAGGATCTGAAGCGGTCGCATCATCTGCTGTTATAGATGTTATTCTATATTTTTTACTCGATCCAGCGCCACTAATATTTCCAAAAGACACATACAGATCACCATCATCTATTTCGTGTAAATTGTTACCTGTGGAAGAAGCTAAAGCGTTAAAGTTTAGTTGAAAGTTATCTGTCCCAGACACCGGGTTGTCAGACGTTGTATTTGGTGCAAAAAGAGGTTCTAGCGCCGCATTAATTTGATTCATGTTCACCAGTCTTGTTACTTTAGTTTTCACATAATCTGGAGCGTTATTTTCTATCGCTAAAATCTTATATCTAGTTTTAGACTCTACTGCTGTATTAGACTCTTGTGCTTTTTTTAATATTAGAAAAGTATCTATATCTATCTTGTTTCTATCTGAAGAAGGGAATGATAACCATACATTTCCATCTGCAGCATCAAACCATCTATCCATAGCTAAGTTATAATATTCTCCTGAAGTTTCTTTGATATAGAACTTATAGTATTTTTGATCAATAGGAGGGGCGTTAGTAAACTTAACACTTAATCTATTAGAGTTTTTAGCTTCTTCATGGTTTAATTCAAATGTACCACTAGGATTTGTTATAACAGGCGTTTCTCTACCATATTCATCTATAAAAACAACTCCTAATTGATATTCTCTTAATGATTTAATTGATTTAACAGCATCTGTTTGAGTAGGTGTCCATGATAAAATGTCGTTTTGATTTTTTAAATCAATACTAAAATTAGGTGTATATGTTTTTCCAGCACCATCTAAAACATCCCAACCTTGTGTATAATTACCATATACAATTCTATTTCCAGTTATTTCTTGAGCTAACGCTCTTTTAGGTACATTATCCCAAGGTCTTAATAATTGATTTTCTGGAAGCGTGGCTTTGATAGTTTCATGTGTCACTGTGTATATGTCGTCATCCCACTCGGGATTATTCTCTTTTTTAATAGTATCTACAACATATATATTAGGAGATCTATCATCTTTATATAATATATCTATTTCAGTAACATCTAAAGGGGTATCATTTAATCTAAAATTTTTAACATCTATTTGGGTAATTTGATTTGTCATACCTAGGTTATAACCTTTTTTTGGATTAAAATCAAAGGCTCCAGGTAAAAAAGCTACTTGAGTAAATGGAGAATAAGAAGAGTATTCCCCGTCAATATATTTATATCTTGTTGCAAATCTTGGGAACTTAAATTCAAATAATTTTTCTGTAGTATCAAATAAATCTATTGCGTATTTTTTTACACCAATTGCTGGATCAGCAACCGGTGGAAAACCATTTATTGATGTTATTTCTAATTTCACCTCTACAGGACTACCAGTAGAAGAAACGGTACTTCCACTTGGAATACCAACTATTTCTGCTTTTATTCTATAATCTGTTATTGGTATAGATGGCGCTTCATCTAGTTCGTTGTATTCTTTTATAGCGACGTATTTACCAACTGCCCATTCAAATAAATCAAACTCAGTATTTTGATATATATCTTCATCTATTCTAACATCAATAATATCACCAATATTAACTCCTGAAAAATCATAAGGATCCAGTATTAAAGAATTTGAGTCTAATATATCGTCATTATCCGCTGGATTTGGAAATGGATCTGGCGTTACCTCTATAACACCAGTATAAACTTTTGGAATAGCGTTATTAATACCACTATAATCTCTTTCTGTTTTTAAATCTAAAACAGGTGCTTTACTAGGGGCTTTTCTTATTACAGTAACATGTTTTTCCTCTAATAATATATTATTATTAAATGTTATATCTCTTTTTTCATTAATAAGTCTTGTGGCAGCGTATGTTACGGGGCTGTTATTAATTAAAACGGTACCCTCTTTACACCTAGATATATTTATTTTTTTAGGCTCGTTATAGTTATCTGTCCAAAATAACATATCATCTATAATGTTTACACCTGTTATTATAGTATCTGGTTGAAAGTTTAATGGAGGTTGAGCGTCAACAGGAGATTCAAATTCTAAAGCTATAACTATACTTATACCAATAATAGAAGAAGGAAACGCCACACCATAAAGCATTGCGGGCATGACATTTAACGAAATTCCATTTAATGGATCTACGCCTGTTATATAACATGGATCAGTATATTGTATAGCGTTACCACTACTATCTACCGCTGTAGTAATAGTAGCAGCAGAACCAACCCCATTAACCTCCATATATTCAAAACCATTTGTTAAATCCCAACTAGCAGAAACAGTGGGATTACCACCAACTGAATAATTTCCCGATAGATAATGTACTTTTGTTAATACCATACCTGGTGTTACAGCACTCATACCTGTGGTGGAAAGATTGAAAAAAAACGAAGGGGGCTTGGTAGTTGGATATTGAGAGGTACTACCAACTAAGCTCGCGTAAAGAGGTGCTGCTTCTATAACGACTGGTTTAACTTCATTATTCTTAAATTCCATTATACTATCAGACTGAAATACAGTGTCAAAAAATCCTTCTGGTGGTATTGCGGTATTTCCACTTTGCGCTATTTCGTTTGTCATAACAAGATCAGTGACAGCTCCACTACCAACGGTTGGATTTCTTAAAAACCAATATATTGCATTGTGTTTTTCATCTGCTATAGAACCTATGCAGATTCCACCAGGCTTTATGATTGAATCTTGAACATTTTGTTGTATTTTATAATTACCTAATAGATTTTGAACTGTACCTACCTCTGAGCCATCTGAAGTTGATACTTGTACATTTTCCGCATGTCTGTACTCTCCATTAGGAACTAATCTTTCGTCAAGATCTTTGTTCATTTTACCACCGGTAAAATTATGCT
>CEQB01032137.1_pt1 | contig 12372 bp, 18 predicted proteins | sample 530581 | NCBI WGS metagenome assembly CEQB01 (sample SAMEA2620588, study PRJEB7988) | marine metagenome | biome: marine biome (ENVO:00000447); feature: deep chlorophyll maximum layer (ENVO:xxxxxxxx); material: "saline water (ENVO:00002010), including plankton (ENVO:xxxxxxxx)" | depth 75 m
ATTTATTTCTTACCCAATTTAGGCATACACATAATGGGTATACCCGTTTCGGGTAAGGTGTAAAATGGCTATAGATAGGAAGTATGAAACCAAAAATAAAAGAAAAATAATTCCACGCACATACATTTTTACTAGAAACCTATTTCGCATAACCGTTATTATGTTAAATGCCTACAACGCTGCTAGTAAAGCATTGTCAGCCGTCAACGCACGCAAGGCGACCATATCCCCCCCACCCGTGCCGCTTGTGTTAGGGGGTGTTGTAAAAAATTTTAGTGATTTTTGATGTAAAAGTTTTATAATAAAGCATGTCAAAAGAGTTGTCGTTAAAAGAAAGTAAAGAATTGTTGAAGTCTAACTCTAATGTAAAGCGTGAAGCTGTAGAGCAAGAGCTTGCCGCTATCGGTGCCTCAGAGATAACCGACATAATACAATGGGACGATGCAGGCAAGGTTACTATTGTTGATTCCGATAGTCTGCCAATAAGAAGTAGACGTAGCATTAAGAAGATGAAGGTTATGCCTACTCAGTACGGGAATCAAATTGAGGTAGAGATGCACGATAAATTAGGTGCATTGCGTTTATTAGCAAAACATTATGGTATGTTGAATGTAGATAGCTCACAAAACAAACCATCGGTGCTAGGTATTAACATTAAAGGACCTCAAACAACCTATGAAATCAAAGAAAAAAAAGAAAAATAGTTTTCCCATAGTACAAATTGAGTGGTGGGACCACACTGGGGATGCTGCATGGTATGACAAACAAGCAATTCAAGAAGTAACTGCGGTCAAATGTTGTACTATTGGGTACCTTGTTGAAGAAAATACTACGACATTTAAGGTGGTAGACACCATAACTGACGACAACGGGTACGGTGGTTTGTCAGTAATATTAAAATCTTGCGTTATAGATTTTTGGGAACTACAATTCTAGTATGAAAGATACTATCATTATTGCAATTTTGATGATTGCATTTGTTATATTTGTAAAAGAAATGCGAGAGCCAGAAAAAATAGATGTTATTTTTACTGATAAAGAAATAGAAGAATGGGAACCATTTAATTAATATGGCAAGAGTAACCGGCAGTAAGGACATATCACAACGCAGGACCAAACCAAGTCAACCTGCTAAAATACAAGACTTGAATTTAAACTTTGAACACTCACCAACAGTGTGGAAGTTTCTACAAGACAACGCTTTTGTGCGTGGACTGATGGGTCCGGTAGGTTCTGGGAAGTCTTACGCTTGTGCTGCAGAAATAATGTTACGTGCGTTGCAACAACCTGTATCTCCTATAGATAATGTTAGACACAGCCGGTTTGCAATCGTACGTAACTCTTACCCTGAACTCAGAACCACCACTATTAAGACTTGGTTAGAGATATTTGATGAAGCTACATGGGGTCCAATGCGTTGGTCGCCACCATTAACTCATCATATACAGTTACCGCCAAAGGGAAAATTGGCAGGACTTGACATGGAAGTCATTTTTTTAGCTCTTGATACACCCAAAGATGTACGTAAGTTGCTATCTTTAGAGCTAACGGGTGCATGGGTAAACGAAGCTAGAGAGTTACCCAAGGCAGTTATTGATGGTTTAACTCATAGGGTCGGTCGATTTCCTACTAAAGCACATGGTGGTTGCAATCATCGGTTTATTATTATGGACACCAACCCCATGGACGATGACCATTGGTGGCATCGACTAGCCGAAAAAGAAAAGATGACAGGTAAATATCCGTGGAAGTTCTATAAGCAACCGGGCGGAGTACGTGAAGTAGATGCTCAATATGAGGATGCGATTTATGCGGCAGGTAAATACTGGGCAATGAATGAGCGAGCAGAAAATGTTCCTAATCTAACAGAAGGTTACTACGAACAGATGTTGACTGGTAAAAATTTAGACTGGATTACCTGTTATGCACAAGGTAAATATACTTTTGTGCAAGAGGGTCGTGCCGTCTGGCAAGAATATACAGATAGTTTGATGAGTGAAGACATTGAATACTTAGAAGAATACCCATTGCAGATTGGTTTAGACTTTGGTTTGACCCCTGCGGCTGTCTTTGGACAGCGTTTAGATAATGGTAGGTGGCATGTTTTACATGAATTGGTTACGTTTGACATGGGGTTAGAAAGATTTGTTACACAACTTAAGATAGAAATTAACAAAATGTTTCCTAGAGCAAGAGAGATTATGATATGGGGGGACCCTGCAGGTAGCAAACGAGATGAAATCTTTGAGGTAACTGCCTTTGACCACCTAAAAACACAAGGTTTAAACGCAAGACCTACTGTATCTAACGACTTTAAGATACGTAGAGAGGCAGGTGCTATGCCAATGAATAGGTTAATCAACGGTAAAGCAGGTCTGATAGTTAATAAAAGTTGTGCTAGTTTAAGAAAAGCATTAGCAGGTGGGTATTATTTTAAGCGAGAAGCTATGGGCAGTGGGCAAGAACGATTTAAAGATGTGCCGTTTAAAAATAACTTCTCACACGTTGGGGATGCGTTTGGGTATCTGATGTTAGGCGGAGGAGAGCATCGGATTCTCACTCGTAAAAATGCACAGTTTGGAAAACAACAACAAGCAATAGCCAAGGTAGATTTTAGTGTATTCTGAAGAAGGTATTGTAGAATTTTATAGCAGTTTAAATCGTAATGAAAACATAAAATATAGATATTATTCGTCTAATGATGCTTATTACTTAGACTATCGCACTTTAGATGCTATGTACTTTGACACCTATGATGCTACAGTTGCCTACATAGAAAGTCTACAAACTCTTGGTCCTGCTATTACGATTGTGTATCAAAATCAAATAGCTGCTTGTTGGGGATTTGCTCGTGTTACTAATGGTGTTTATGAAGCGTGGTGTTTAGGCAGCAAGTTATTTAATAAATATCCTGTAGCTACTACCAGAACTGCTAAGTTTGTTCTCAGTCATGGAGCAAAATACATAGCAGCACACCGCATACAGCTTACTGTAAGAAATGATAATCAAGTTGCAAAGAACTGGGCATCTGTATTACAATTCAATTACGAAGGTTTAATGAAACAGTTTGGGCATGACAAAGCAGATTATGCTATGTTTGCCAAATACTACTAGGAGTACGATGAGGCGTAAATTTAAACCAGTACCAAAAACCAAGTCAGGAGTACCAAAGAAATATGTTTCTGGTGCCAAAGACAAAAAGAAACGTGAAAGAGAGATTTTACGTACTCGCAGTTTATACAAACAAGGCATGCTTTCTCCTGCTATGATGGATAGGATAAGTGAAGAAAGGAGTAAAGGATAATGGCAGCACCAGATAAATACAAAAAAATGTTTGGAAGCGAAAGAGCCAACAAAATTTATCGTAGAGGTTTAGGAGCTTACTATTCAAGTGGTAGTCGTCCTAAAGTTTCTGCACATCAATGGGCGGTAGCAAGATTAAAAGCTCACGCCAAAGGAAAAGCAACAGTTAAAAAAGCTGATGCTGATTTATTCAGGAGGAAATCGTAATGGGTGGAGTATTTTCAAAACCTAAAATTCCACAAAAAAGTCAGGCAGAATTAGATGCTGAGAAAAAAGCAAGAGAATCTGCAGCAAAACAGGAACAAATGTTGATTGCACAAAGAAAGGAAGAAGACCGTGTGGTTAGAGAGGAACAAACAGAAATGCAAAGACGAAGACGAGGCAGACGTTACGGTGGTCCAATGTCTTTGTTAGCACAACGAGAAAATCCAGAAATGGGTATTAAAAAAGGAACTTTAGGATAGGAGGATAAATGCCAAGTGTAATAGGAAAAGATGGAAAAAAAAGAATGTTTCCATATACAGGAAAAGGGATTGCTCAAGCAAAAGGGTTTGCTAAAGATACTGGCGGCAAATTTGTAATGGGCAGTATGAAAGATAACTTTAAAAAGAAAAAGGGGAAAGCATGAAACGTAAAAAAGGTTACGGTGGAAACGGTGGCGGCAAGAAAAAGTAATGGACTTTATTGAAGAAGTTTATTATTACATTAGAAATGTAAAAGGCGTTTCTAAAAATCATGCACTTGGAATGATAGCAAACATTCACGGTGAAAGTAATTTTGACCCTGCCGCAGATGAAGCAGGGGATGGTTCACAAGGTATTGGTTTGTTTCAACATACTCACTCTGTAAGAAAAAAAAATTTTTTAGAGGCAGTACCAGATTATAAAACTAATTGGAAAGGGCAGATTGATTTTGCTTTTACAGAACAAGAAATAAAATCGTACCTTAAAAAAGATTTTGATGACCCAAACGCAGCAGCTACACATTTTATGATTCATTTTGAAAAACCTAGACATGATGTACGAGAAGGTCGCAAAAAAAAACACAAAGATTTTTTAGAAAAAATAAAACCATTAAATTTAACAGAAAGTAATTTTATTGAAGACCACAAAAGAAAAGAAAATTTTACTCAAATAGCGTATGGAAACCCATCACAAGCAGTAGAATATCATAAAGGAGTGTTTGATAGAGTAAAAAAAGTAAACAACCAACAAAAGCAAGAACAAATAATACAACCGAGAGATATATCAGAATATTTTGATTTTTCTTGATGAGAGGATAAAACATGGCTAAAAAATCAGTACAAGAAATATTAAAAAGATATGCAAGTGCAAAAGCAAAAAAAGAAAATTGGGAATCAGTATATGAAGATTGCTATAGGTTTGCTTTACCAAATCGTAATTTATATGAAGGTTATTACGAAGGCGGAGTTGTAGGACAAAATAAAATGGCAGACGTATTTGATAGTACAGCTATTGATTCAACACAAAAATTTGCTAACAGAATACAATCTGGTTTATTTCCACCGCAAACAAATTGGTGTAAACTTGCTCCCGGAAATCAAATACCACCAGAAGACAAAGCAGAAGCTACAGAAATTTTAGAACTGTTTGCTGATAAAATGTTTGATGTCATACGTAACTCTAATTTTGATTTAGCCATGGGTGAGTTTTTATTAGACTTATGTGTTGGCACAGCAGTAATGCTTATACAAGAAGGCGATGAAAACATGCCGATAAGATTTACTGCTATTCCAATGTATTTAGTTTGTTTAGAAGAAGGTAGCAATGGACAAGTTGAAAATGTATATCGTAAAATGCGTTGTCGTGCTGAACAAATACAAAGTATGTTTCCAGACGCAAAGTTAAACCAAAGATTAACAACAGCAGTCGCAGAAACACCATCAAAAGAAATTGATTTATTAGAAGCTACATACAAAGATTTAGATTCCGGAGTGTATTATTATTGTGTTATTGCTGAACAAGACAAACACAAAATAGTTGACAGAACATTACAATCATCACCTTGGGTTGTATCAAGGTATATGAAAGCTGCCGGAGAAACTTATGGTCGTGGACCATTAACTGTAGCTATACCTGATATAAAAACACTAAATAAAGTAAAAGAATTGTTGCTAAAAAATGCTTCACTTGGTATTGCAGGTGTTTATACGGCTGCAGACGATGGCGTGTTAAATCCAAACACCATGGTTTTAAAACCGGGTGCAATTATTCCAGTAGCTAGAAATGGTGGACCACAAGGGGAAAGTTTAAAACCATTACCTCGTAGCGGAGATGCACAATTATCAGACCTTGTTATGAAAGATTTACAAATGTCTATCAAAAGAATTTTGTTAGATGAAACTTTGCCAAGAGATGATATGTCTGCTAGAAGTGCCACTGAAATACAACAACGTGTACAAGAATTAGCTCAAAATTTAGGCAGTGCTTTCGGTCGTCTGATTACAGAAGTTATGAATCCTATAATACAACGTACTTTAGTCATCATGGACCAACAAGGCATTATAAGATTGCCATTAAAAGTCAATGGTCTGGATATAAAAATTGTACCAGTTAGTCCTATTGCTATGTCGCAAAACTCAAACGATATAAATAGTGTAGTACAGTTTGCACAAATTGTTAGTCAACTAGGTCCTGAAGGAGTAACAACATTGAAAGTTGGAGAAATTACAGATTATATTGCAGAAAAATTAGGAGTGCCTGCAGCTTTAAGAAACTCACCTGAAGAACGAACACAAATATTACAACAAGCACAAGCATTAGCACAACAGCAAGCACAAATGCAACAACCTACACAGGAGGAAGATAATGAGTTGGGATGAGTTAACCATAACTGATGAGCAGGAATTAGACAGTCCTACATATTCAGACCCACAGGAAATGAATAGATTATTTTTTAAAGTTTTTTCAACAGAAGATGGTGATAAAGTTTTAAATTATATGATTGCAATGACGTTAGACCAACCATGTTTTATTCCGGGCGAATCTGCTTCTTACGGCTATTGTCGTGAAGGGCAAAATTCAATAGTGAGAGATATTATTAAACGAGTAAAGAGAGGTAGAGGATGAGTGATACAGCACAAGAAACACAAGAAACCATGTTAGATGAACCAATGGAAAATATTGCAGCAGAAGAACAAGCTGAAAAAGATGCTAACCCAGAAGTAATTGAAGATGTTTTAGCTGCAGACCCTATTGACGAAGATACAACCATAGCTGCAGAAGATGAAGAAACTGAGTTTGAACGACCAGAATATTTTCCTGAAAAATTTTGGGACACTAAGGATGGTCCAGATATTGAAGGCATGGTTAAATCATACACAGAAATGGAAAAAATGGTTTCACAAGGCAAACATAAAACACCAAAAGAATATGATGTAAAGTTTGCTACAGACAAAGGAGTAACTGACGATGACCCTTTGCTTGATTTGGCTGTTACATGGGCAAAAGAACACGGAATAAGTCAAGGTGCGTTTGAAGGTATTGTAGGGGGATATTTAGATTCTGAGCTTGAGAAGATGGAAAAGTATGAATCTGATGTCAAAACCGAAAAAGCAAAACTAGGTGTTAATGCTGATGAAATATTACGTAGCACTGCACAATGGGCAGATGGTTTAGCTAAGAAAGGTGTACTAAATGAAGGAGAATTGGAAGCGTTTAAACAAGTGGGTTCTTCTGCAGATGGTGTTAGAGCTATACAAAAAATAAGAAAGTTTTTTGGAGAAGGTACGGTGCCAATAGCAGAACCATCTGCTGAAGGATTGCCTACAGAAATGGAACTTTACGCTATGGTAGGAAACCCTGAATATAAAACAAATCCTGCATATCGTGCTAAAGTACAGAAATTATTTAAACAAAGGTTTAAAGACGACCCAAACATTGATTACATAATTTAGTTGCAAAGTGTTGTGTTTGCAGTATAGAATACATCATAAGGATAACAGTAAACGCTGCCCTTAAAAGTCAAAGGACACGAGGTAGGCGTTACCTACAAGTTTGATGCCCACATTGGATAACTTCAGGCGTAAAATTTAATTTAATTTTATGGAGTAATATTATGAGTACATCTATTAGTACAAGTTTTGTTACCTTATTTGATGCAGAAGTGAAGCAAGCATATCAGTCAGACAGAGCGTTGGCTGGTACTGTTCGTGAAAGAGCGGGAGTACAGGGTAACACATACAAGTTTAATAAGTTGGGTTCAGGTGTAGCAAACTTACATATTGCACAATCTGATGTAACTCCTTTAAACTTAACACACTCACAAGTTACAGCTACTATGTCAGATTACAATGCTGCTGAATATTCCGATATTTTTACTAGCGGCAAAGTTCTTTTTGACGAAAGAGCAGAACTTGTAAAAGCATTATCAATGGCGATTGGTCGTAGAATGGACCAAATAGTAATTGATGCTATTGATGGTGCAGGAACATCATTAACCGTAGCTAACTCTATTGGTGGCTCTAACACCAACTTAAATGTTGACAAAGTGTTAGAAGCTAAAAAATTGATGGATGCAAAAAACGTTCCTGCTGAAGGTCGTTTTTTCTTATGTCATTCTAACAATATGGCTGCTTTCTTAGATGATAGTGATGTTAAAACCATTGATGTCAACACAACCAAAGCATTAGCACAAGGTACTGTTGATTCATTCCTTGGTTTCAAATTTATTTCTATTGGTGATAGAGATGAAGGCGGATTAGCTATTGATGGTTCATCTGATAGAACATGTCTAGCTTGGCATCAAAGTTCTACAGGTATGGCTATTAATATGGATAAGAAAACTGAGATTAACTACATTGCTGAAAAAGCATCATTCTTAGTTAATTCAATGTTTTCTGCGGGAGCTGTTGGTATTGACACCAACGGTATTGTTGAAATAACTTGTCGTGAATCGTAGGAGGTAACTATGGCATATGCAACATCTGGATTTGGTGCGTTAGCTGGACAAGGCAGAGCAGGTGATTTACCAGCTTTGTATGTCTACACAACTACCGATGCACATACCGCAGTTGATGCTAGTGGCTACTTCAACACTCTTTCAGATACTTTGAAAGTAGGTGATATGATTATAGTTCACGGAGCAACAGGCGGAACTAGAACAGTTACAATGCACATTGTGGTATCAAACGCATCTGGTGTCGTTGACATTAGTGATGGTACAACAATCGGAGCTGTATCTGATTCTGACTAAGCAAGACAAAGTTGCCCTGTTTCGGCAGGGCATACTTTTTTAAGGAGATTATATGGCGGCAGGGGATAGCAAGCTAACTATATGTAATGATGCTTTGTTAATGTTAGGAGCTAATGAAATGACATCATTTACAGAAGGTACTGATAGTGCAAAAATTTGCGACCGTTTATACGATGACTTAAAAAAGTATATCTTATCTATTTATCCTTGGTCTTTTGCAAAAGTGAAAGTTCAATTAGCAAAAACATCTGATACACCTGTTACAGAGTGGAAGAATGTTTACGCTTTACCAGCAGATATAATTGGTACACCAAAAGCTGTTTTTCAAACATCTACAGCAGGCGGTTTGCCACAAACAGAATTTGAACTGTACTATGTTGACCAACCAAGATTATTAACAGATTACGACACAGTTTATATAGATTATATAGCTGATGTTGACGAATCAAGGTTTCCTGAATATTTTATTTATATGTTGCGTTATGCTCTTGCAGCAGAGTTTGCAGAACCTTTAACAGACCAAATAGCAAAAGCTGATTATTTTAGAGCGTTAGCTTTTGGCACACCATCTGAAAATGGTCGTGGCGGTTTGTTTAGGCAATGTACCAATGCAGATTCACAAGGACAACGCAGTCAAACAATAGGCAATAACAGTTTTGATTTAATTGAGGTACGTTAATGTCAAGGGTAATTGCTATACAGAATAGTTTTACATCTGGTGAACTAGACCCAAAACTTTTAGCTCGTACTGATATAAAACAATATGATTCAGGTTTGACAACCGCTTTAAATGTTGTTGTTCTTCCACAAGGCGGTGTTAAAAGAAGGGCAGGATTAAAATTTATTACTGAATTAGACAGTGCAGCAAGTGATGGTGTTCGTCTTGTGTCATTTGAGTTTAATACTTCTGATGCTTACTTGCTTGCTTTTACACATCAAAAAATGTATGTCATAAAAAATGGTGTATTGCAAACCAACATTGCAGGTAGTGGTAATAATTTTTTAACTACGACAATTACTTCTGCCATGCTAAATAAAATGTGTTGGGTACAAAGTGCTGATACATTAATTGTAGTGCAAGAAGATATGGTGCCTAAAAAAATTACAAGAACTTCTGATACAGCTTGGACTATAGCAGACGTTACCTTTGATTTTAACCCACAGTATGCACCAAGTTTTACTATTGTAAATACATCAAGTGCAGGCACTTTAACACCAAGTGCAGTATCAGGAAACATAACCTTAACAGCATCTTCTGGCAGTGTTTTTTCTGCATCACACGAAGGTCAGTTTATTAATGTTATTGGTGGCAGTGGTTTTGGTAGAGCTAGAATTGTTGAACATGTTAGTGGCACTGTTGTTAAAGCAAGAGTAGTTATTCCATTTTTTAACACTGATGCTATAGATAATTCTGACTGGGAACTTGAAACAGGTTATGAAGATACCTTTAGTGGTAGCCGTGGTTATCCAAGAACAGCTACTTTTCATCAAGGCAGATTATTTTTTGGTGGCAGCAAATCAAGACCGTCAACAATTTTTGCTTCAAGAGTAAATGAGTTTTTTAATTTCAATCCGGGCGAGGGAAATGATGATGACGGGTTTGTTGCAACATTAGACACCAATCAGTTTAATGCTATTGTTGATATCATATCAGGTAATTATTTACAAATATTTACTACTGGTGGTGAATTTTATGCACCGCAAGATTTTAGCGACCCATTAACACCAAGTAATTTTATTGCAAAATTACAATCAAGTCATGGCACAAAAGAAAGCATTAGGGTACAAAATGTTGCAGGAAATACTTTGTTTATACAAAGACAAGGCAAAGCACTTAATGAATTTTTATATGATAGAGGAAGTGATGGTTACACATCACAACAAATAAGTCTGCTGTCAAGTCATTTATTAAGCACACCAACAGACATGTCTATACGTAGAGCTACATCAACTGATGAAGGAGATAGATTAGTTTTAGTAAACAACGATGGAAGTTGTGCAGTTTACACATTACTTAGGGACCAAAATATTGTGGCAGCTAGCAAATTTACTACGGATGGTGATTTTTTAAATGTTTCAACTGTTGTTAGTGAACAATACGTTGTCGTAAAAAGAAGTATAAACAGTGCTAATAAATATTATATTGAACTGTTTGATGAGGATTTAACTTTAGATAGTGCAGTAACAGGTGGTGCAGCATCTAGCCATAGTTCAGGACATCTAAATCAAAAGACTGTAAAAGTAATTGGTGATGGAGTTATGCAAGCTGATGTAACAGGTGGAGCTAGCACAATTACTTTTTCAAGTTCTACTTCTAGTTCATATCAAGCTGGTCTTGATTATACAGTAACTATAAAAACATTACCTATTGAACCTGCAATACAAGGTATTACAAGTTTAAAAGGTTTTAAAAAACGTGTACTTGAAGTCAATGCTTTTTTAAATGAAACGCAAAACTTAACAGTAAATGGGAACACAATACCAATGCGTTCTTTTGGTAGTTCAAACTTAGATATTGCCGTTCCTGAATTTACTGGGACTAAAACTTTACATGGTATACTAGGTTATAGTAATGAAGGACAAATAACTATAGGACAGTCTGCACCTTTAAAATTACATTTACTAGGCATGGATTACAAGGTAAGTACAGGAGGATAAATGAGTTTAGAATCAGTAGCAATGACAGGATTGAGTTTAGCAAACCCCGGACTGGCGGCTGCATTAAGTGTAGCACAAGGGATAGCAGCGATACAAAATGCTAGATTTCAAGCTGATTTAGTTACAAAACAAGATGAAGAAAACAGAAGGCAAGCATCTTTTGCATTACAGAATTTAGAGATAGAAGCTGAAAAAGAACGTTTAAACAAAGCGATTGCTAAAAGAAAACAGCTAAGAGAATCAAGAAAAGTTATTGGAGAAACTATAGCTAGTGAAGCGGCAAGCGGTGTTATAATTGAAGGAGATACGTTTGAAATACAAAGTCTTAAAAATTTAAGCGAAAATTTAAACATGTTATTTTTAGAACAATCTCTTGTTACGGAAAGGTTAAAAGGGCAAGGTGCAGAAATAAAAGCTAAAACTCTTTTTGATACTAGAATGGCAAAAGCAACTAAAGACATGGTTTTAAGACAAGGTTATTTACAAGCAGCAGGTAGTGCAGTCAGTGCGTACGGCATTGGTAGTGATGCAGGTTTTTTTGATAAATTAGATTTTAGAACAACTATGCAAAAACAATTAGATATAATGGGTGAGGTTGGTAAAGTAGGTGCGGACATAAGGGTAATTAAATAATGGCAAGAAAAGTATTTGAAAAAACACAGCAACCAATAACAGTTCGTACTAGTGTAGAACCTTTACGTAGAAGTTACGAAACTATTTCACAAGTTGCTGCAACAGAAAATAAAAGTTTACAAGAATTTTTAAGAGTTGGTAGAGATTTATCTTTTGGTGAATTTAAAAAACAAGCTGCTATTAATGCTCAAAAAAGAATTGTAGAAAACGACCCATATGTAGAATATTACAATACTAAAGGCAAGAAAGGTTTAGAAGATAGACTTACAAATGAAGGCACATTAATAGAAATTGAAGACGATTATCTTACTAAACTAGAAATCAATACTGAAAAATTATATGTAGAAAGTTTGGCACAAGAGTTACCAAGCTCAGAATTTAATTCTGCATTAGATATCACACAAGAAAACGTTTATCAAGAATTTAGAAAAACAAGACTTGATTCACCTCAACTAGAGTTAAATGCTAGAGAAACAATAAATCCATATATAAGAGGTCTTAAAAGAAAATATTTAAAAGATTTATTAGCTCAGAAAAAAACAAACTTAGCAAAAGGACAAAAAA
>CEQB01001194.1_pt1 | contig 12347 bp, 21 predicted proteins | sample 530581 | NCBI WGS metagenome assembly CEQB01 (sample SAMEA2620588, study PRJEB7988) | marine metagenome | biome: marine biome (ENVO:00000447); feature: deep chlorophyll maximum layer (ENVO:xxxxxxxx); material: "saline water (ENVO:00002010), including plankton (ENVO:xxxxxxxx)" | depth 75 m
CTTGATGGTAAAGAGTATATCATTGAGGACTTAACTGATGAACAGAAAATAATGGTAAATCATATTAACGACATACAAAACAAGCAGAATACAAATCGGTTTATGGCTGACCAGTTAGCTGTTGGTAAGGAAGCATTTATTAATTTACTTCGTACATCATTGGAGGCACCTGAAGAAATAGAGAATGAAGTAGTAGAATGATTGTAAGGTATGCCCATGATAATGATGTTGTGATTCACCTTAATAATAAGCAAGGTGTAACTAAAAATTTAAAGCTTAATGATGGTACGCTATTTTCTTTAACCTATCCTAGCAGTAAAAAGTATTTTTTACGAGTAGGTAAAGAGATAATTAAAAAATCAGACAGCTTTAAGACTATTGAAGAAGAGTATGTTAAAGAGTGTGAAAAATTAAAAGACTCTGATAATCATGGGCGTATTGACATTGTAAAGCATAAATTAGTAAATAATAAGGTAGTGGAAAGATGAAAAGCCCTATAAGTAAATTAGTTGATTGGCAAGTTAGAACTGGTCAATTAGACAGCTGGACTGCATATCACATTGGAGCAGGAGCATTTTTCTGTAAATTATTTCAATGGATGGATTGGAGTGCCTTTTGGTGTGTTTTTGGAGTATTTATTCTTGGAGTATTGTGGGAAGTCTTTGAATGGCTTATAGAAGGCGATGAAGAAACATACGGCACTAAAGAAAAATGGGCATATAATACAGCATCAGATATATTTGTAGAAACAGCGATGGCATTGTGGATGGTGCTATGAACAAAACGATAGAAAAATTAGAAAATGGAGATTTTAAAGTTATCAGTACGAGTTATAATATTCCTGTTACTTATAGTTACATTGACAGGGTGTGATTCTGGTTGGTCAGTATGTGGTTGGGAAGTTAAGTGAGTAAGCCATTGAATGATGAATTGCAAATACATATATCAGTTAAATGGGCAGTTCAAATATTATTATTCGTTTTTACTCTTACTGGGGCTTGGTACACTTTAAAGCAAAACATTGCTGATAATACTAACGAAATAGAACATATAAAAGAAAGTCTAATCGAATATGAAAAGTTATTAGATGAAAGGGTAAGTCGATTAGAAAAATACAAAGAACAAGAATTGGAAGAGGTTAATAAATCTCTTTTATCAAAGGTACTAGGAAGGGATGAGTAATGGACACGACAGCAATGTTGGAAGCATACGGCACTTTAGGAGCTACTGGGGTCATTTCTCTGCTTTTTGGATTTATGATAACAAATTTAATAAAGTCACAATCAGCACAAAATGATAGCCTTGATAAAATTTCGGTTGATATTGCAAAAGCAGAAGGCACTACAGCCAATGTAGAATCAATCTTATTAAAATTATTAGATAGAATACAAAGGGATGGGGAACAACAATCAGATGAAAGGAATAGAAGGCATGAATCAATGATGAAAGAAATAGATGATCTGAGTGATAAAGTAAGTTATCTATCTGGAAGAATTAATGGTGGTGGAAAGCATTAAAATGGACACTTTAAAAATTATGGCAATTAGTTTTAGTAACTATGCAATAGGATTAACTCAAATACATGAAGCATTACAGATAGTAGTTGCTTTACTATCAATAATACTACTTGTAACAAATATAAGGAAAAATAAATAAAATGAATATAAAATCAATGCTTGTAAAGTTAGCTGAAGAACAAGCTGAAAAAATGCAAGAAGAAGCTGTAAAACATTTAAGTTCTGATGAAATGACAGAAAAGATTGCTACTGCTATCAATAAGAAGATTGACATCCCATTTGTATCAGAAGATAAAGAACAAATATTTTTTGAAAAGATGGTTGATGTTGTAACTGATGTTTTAGAAGGTCTATTTAAAGGAAAGTAAAATGCTGTCAATATTATTAACAATAACTCTCGCTAATGCAGATAGTATAAAGGTAGAAACAACCACTCATCCTACATACAATGTAATGGCTTACAATATGGAAGATGTCAAGAAGAAAAAAAAGAAAGGTAAGAAATTATCTCAAAAAGGTAAAAAGAAAAAGAAAGGCTTTTTTTCAAAGGTTTTTGGAAGTAAATAATGCCTAAAAAGCGTGACTCAAGATTAACTAGGTATGGCTTAAGGGGTTATAATAAACCTAAAAGGACTCCAAAACATCCTAAGAAATCTCATGTTGTGCTTGCAAAAGTAGGCAGTAAAGTTAAGTTAATTAGATTCGGTCAGCAAGGTGTTAGAGGTGCTGGCAAAAAACCCAAAACAAAAGCTCAGAAAGCAAGGCGTAGATCATTCAAAGCAAGGCATCGAAAGAATATAGCCAAAGGTAAAATGAGTGCCGCTTATTGGGCAAATAAGGTAAAGTGGTAAAATGCCTAAGAAAAGAAGAAAATCAAGAGTTAATCAAGCTGGCAATTACACTAAACCAGCATTAAGAAAGAGACTTTTCTATAGAATTAAGGCAGGTAGTAAAGGTGGAAGAGCAGGACAATGGTCAGCAAGAAAAGCCCAGATGTTAGCTCGTGCTTATAAAAAAGCAGGTGGGGGGTATAAATAATGCCATTAAAGAAACCACAGAGAAGTCTAAAGAAGTGGACAAAACAAAAATGGGGATACATAACTAAAAGTGACTCAAAAAAACCAAGAAGCAAACGTGGTCGTTACCTACCTGAATCAGTTAGGAAAAGTCTCAGTCCTAGCCAAAAAGCTTATGAAAACAGAAAGAAACGAAAAGCATCTGCAAAAGGTAAGCAACGAGCCAAGTACACAAAGAAAATTGCAAAAAAAGTAAGGAGGGCATAATGCCAAAAGGTAAAGGATACGGATTCGGAAAAGCCAAGCCAAAGAAAAAACGTAAGTTAATGAAAGGCAAGAAGAGGAAGTAATGTACAAGTTCGGCAAGCGGAGTCGTGAAAGACTCAAAGGTGTGGATACAAGACTGGTAAATGTTCTTAACGAACTGATTAAAATAATGGATGTTACTGTGATTGAAGGACTCCGTTCTGCCGAAAGACAGGAAGAGTTACTTGCTAAAGGGGCTACTAAGGTTAAGTATTCAAAGCACATGGAAGGTAAAGCAGTTGATATAGCTCCATACCCCATAGATTGGAAGGATAGAGATAGATTTCATTATATGGGCGGTATGATTCGTGGCATTGCTTTAAAATTAAATATTCCTGTTAGATGGGGTGGAGACTGGGATAGTGATGGTGAAGTTAAAGACAATGGATTTGATGATTTAGTCCATATAGAGCTAAAAAGTTAAGACTTAACAATTTATCCATTGCATTAAAAATATTTGAAGATTAAGTTAGGAACAGCATGGCATATTGCACAAATAGAGATTTAAAAGATGTATTTCCGTCAATAGATGAATTTGACACAAAAACTCCTATATACGGCTGGGTAGTTCATAGCAGTAGTTTATACAGGGCAGACAACTGTGGTCTTGTTACGCAACTTTTTGCAAATGGTCAAGACTTAGGTGATGCTGAAGCAAATAGCGGAGAGGTGAATGTTAATGGAGAATGGTATTACGAATCTACGCTAGATGCAGTTTATTATTATAATAGTGCAACCAACCCCAATGATATGCTTATGGAATCTGGGGATGACTGGGCAACACTAAAAACACGCTATATATCAAATGCTGAAAAGTACCTTGACTCTAGGCTTGACGGCAGACTACCCAGAAAACAATTCAAAGACAAAGATGGTAACTACGATTACATCCTAGTAAGAACAACAGCCCTACTTGCGTGTTCTTTTCTAATAAGGGCATCTCAGCCAACATCAGAAATAGCAGATGCACTATTTGAAGAAGCTGAAAAGAATATCTTTTCTTTAAATGAAGGTACTACCAAACTATCTTGGCAAGTAAGTGGAGATGCTACTCATGGGGTGATTAGAGAAGTATCTGTTAGCGGTAGTATCAGAATAGTAGATACCAGAGGTTCTTATTACGATATTTATGATAGGGTTGGGGTAAAGATAACAACAGCAGGTGCATTAGGTACTGCTAAATATTCCGTATGGCTTAAGGATGGAGACAATCTAGGAGCTGAGAGAATGAATAATGGAGCTACTGCTGATTACATAGATACAATCAATGGGCAATATCAAACTCTGGCAAGTGGTGTGCAATTAAGGTTTGCAGGAGATACAGCAGATACAGCTACCTTAAATGATAAATGGGAAATAGAATTTTTTGGCAAACATGAAAGTGTTGATGATACAGGAATGCCATATTCTATTAATATGACTCGTAGATAATGCCAGTTACTTTTGTTAATATCTGGGAGACAAAGATTTTGGATACTATCAGAACTTTTCTTAATGATGAGTTTGCAGGTAGTATTCCAGTTTACACAGGAGATTTTAAGGATATGGGCAGTCAGTCTATACGCCTTAATCCGATAGGTTCTGACTTAGTTGAATTTAATTCAACAGCAGAAACTAGAGAGTATATTTTAGATGTATCATATACATTTAAAGAAAAAATGTTAAAGAAGGATACTTGGGAGCATATACTTCGTCAAGTATCACATATAGAAGCCTTGTTTTTTAACAATCAGAATAATAACTTTCATAATGGCAGATTCGATACGGCTAGAATTAATGAAAAAGAAGAAGCTGAAGAAGCTATAGAGGGGTTAAATGTTATTAGATGGGAATGGCGAGGTTCATACATAGGAAACATATCTTAAAGAAATGAGGGAGAGGTGTGAAAGTTAAATTAAAAGATAAATCAACTAAATTGCCTAATTGTTGGAAAGAATGCGGTTGCTCATTTGAAGACTGGGAAGAGCTTCAAAAAGGTAAAAGCATAGAAGTAAGCAGTTTAAATAACTTGGAGCATTTATTTGATGTTCCTAAATCCAAAAAAGGAGATAAATAATGGCATATCAAAGTCACGGATTTTCGCCAAAAGAATGGAGAGTTGCAGTAGTTTCAGATAATGGTGATGCTGGTGCGACTGGAATAGGTTCAACTATGTTTCAGCTAGACGTTGATTCTGTTTCAATGCCTTCATTAAATGTAAATCAAGTATTAGATGTAAGAAGTGGTGTGGGAAGAACTTTAAAGGATGAAGATTTTTTTCAAGATAATACTTTAAAAATTCCTGAAATATCTTTATCTGGAACAATGCACTTAGACGATGGGCATAAATTATTACTTCAAAATATATGCAACGATGTTAGTGGAGATATAGCAGTCGCAACTAATTTTTCTCCTGCTAGTCAAAAATATGGTGCTTCGATTGCAAACTCAGCATCATCCTTAACATTGGTAATGCAACCTTCAGACGTTACAAATCAACAAGGTATGGAGTTTTTTGGTTGCGTAGTAACAAGTTTTACACTATCAGCAGACTCTACAGAAGAGGGTGGTAGATATAAATTTTCTGCAACATTGCAAACTGGAAAAGTTCCAGACTTAGCATCTACTGCTAATCCAACTATTACAGCTTATGCAAATACTACAGATTGCTTTTTAAACAGTGCTAGTGGGATAAAGGTTTATGCTACTGATGCTATTATGCAATCATTTTCAGTAAATATTGAAAGTCCTGCTGTTTTTACTGGTTTTGAATCTACTGGTTTTCAAACAGTAAATAGAGGTGCAGAAATTTCTGTAACAACAGAATCAACAATAAAATACGATGGTAGCACAAAAGGCTTGATAAATTCATTTGGAACTCAAACTTCTCATTTAGCAGGTAATGCCTTAGTAATTACTAATAATAATTCTTATGGTGTTTCTATGCCTAATGCAGTATTGACTGATGTTGCTTTAAATGAGGGTGACTTGATGATGTTAGATGTTGCAATGAAAGCAGTTGATGCAGGTGCTGATTTAATAACCTTTGATATAACAAGTTAATGAAACTTTCTACAGGAAAAACAATCGAACTAAAAGAAATGTCTGTAGATGATATTGATTACTGCAATGATTTACCTCAGATGAGGTATGAAGGAAATGAAATTGTAGCTATCACTAACTTAGCAAAGGCAAGAACTGCTTGGATTCGCAAAGGTGTTGTTGGAGCTGATGATAAGTTTATCAAGTCTTTAAGCGAGGATGAAAAAAATGAACTGTCTTTGGCAGTGCAGGAACATCAACGCTTGGGGGAGTAGAATCCCTCACATTAGAACTAAACTTCTTACTAGATAAAAAGTGTGAGGGGTGTATGTATCACGAATACCCCTATGAGGCTCAAATTCCTATTTTAATCGAAGGAAAATATGAAACTCGAATCTTTACATCAGATGAAGATGTTTGGGATGTTATTCGGCTTTTAATAGACGAAACACAAGAACATATTGAAGAGGGCAGTAATTTGCATATCGCTGAATCGGTGATGGCTCAACTGCCCTTTTTTTCTTGCAGAGAAATTATAATAGATGAAAAAGCACAAAAAGATATATCAAGATTTATGTATGCAAAACAATTTAATATATCTCCATATAAAGGAAGTTATGGAGAGCAACCAAAAAAATGGGTAGATAAAACCTTTTTATTAATACATTTATTGGAAAGGCAAAAAGCAAAGGCAATGAACAATGGCTAAAGCACAAAACACAATAGAAATAAAATTTCAAGCAAAAGATGCTCCAAAGTTAAAAAAAGCAATAGAATCTCTTGATAAAGCAACTAAGTCTTTAATTAGTTCTCAGGCACATTTATCAAAAGCAGGTAAAAAAGTTATTGACCATCAATCAAGACAGACAGATGCTTTAAGAAAAATGCAAGTAAGGCTAAAAGCACTAGGTGGAAGTCTTAGAAGGTCTGGAGTATCTACAGAATTATTAATAAAAGCTCAACAAGGTCACGCTGTAGCGCTGCAAATGGTTAGAAATCAAGTAGCTAGATATGAAAGACAGCTTAAAGGGTTAGGTGAAACTACTAAAAAAACAAGTCAAAGAACTAGAATTTTAGGTGGTTCATTTGCCGTAATTCGTTCTAAAATGTTACTTTTTAATTTTGCTATGGCTCTAGGTGTACGGCAATTAATTAACTTTTCACAACAGGCTTCAAGATTAGATTCTATGAAGGCTTCTTTTGCTAGTTTAGCTGGTGGGACTATGGACTCTCAAAAAGCATTAGAGGACTTGAGAATAGCTACAAACAATACAATGTCTGAGTTTGACTTATTGCAACAGGCAAACAATGCTTTAGTTCTTGGTGTTGCAAAAAATTCTGATGAAATGGCTGAAATGTTCGATATTGCTCAAAGACTTGGTAGGGCGTTAGGTAGAGACACTGCTAGTTCTGTTGAATCTTTAATTACTGGTATAGGTAGGCAGTCTAGGTTAATGCTTGATAATATTGGTATAATTGTTAAAACAAAAGATGCCTATGCTGTTTATGCTGAAGAACTAAATAAGAGCGTTGACTCTTTAACTGAGGTAGAACAAAAACAGGCTTTTTTAAATGCCACATTAGACTCTGCTAAAAGAGCTGTTGCTTTAGCTGGTGATGAATTTGAAAATTCACAAAGCATGTTTGAAAAACTTTCAGCAACTAGTGAAAATACATCTGCTATTATTGGAGAAGCACTGACTCCTGCTTTTATTGATTTATCAAAAGTTCTTATTTTTGGTTTAAATAAATTATCTGACTTTACTAGAGGTATATTTGGATTAAGTATTGCTTTAGAAAGAAGAAAAACTCTTGCCAGAGAACTTGTTAGCATTATGAAGCAAGACATTGTTTCACTACAAGATAGAGATAAAGTTATAAATGCAACTATAAGCAATATTAAAAAACAATCCAAAGAAGCATTTGAAGAAGAACAAAAATCAATAAAAAGTTTAATAAGTTCTTTAGATATTTTAAAAAAATCTAGAACTGAACAAGCTATAATGAGAGAGCAAGATACCTTAAGAGAAAAATTGTTTAAAGAAGAAACAAAAGGTATGTCTGAAAGTTTTATAAAAAATAATAAGAATATTATAGATGCTATTGTTCAGGCAAGGCTTGTTCAGGAATTAAAAACAAAACTTGAAAAAGACTCTCACTCAAAAGAAATGCAAAGAATACGAGAAAGATTAGATGCTCTTATAACTCTTAAAGATTTGGAAAGTGAATTATTAGAAATTAGAAACAAAAAAGAATTTGAAAGTCGGCAAAGAGACTTTGAGCAAGAAATAGCATTAAGAGAACATAAAATTAAATTGTTGAAAAAAACTAAAGAAGAAGAAGAGAAGAATGCAAATGCTACTTTAGCACACGTTGATAGATTAAGTTCAGCTCTTGCACAAGCTACTTTAAATGGTCAAAATATGGGAGAGGCTGTTGTAAATAGCATAAAGGCAATAGCAGTTGAAATGGCATCTAAAGCATTTATATTTACAGCATTTCAAGCACTAGGTATAGGTGGTGTTGGAACAGCAGGTAAGACATTAGCACAATTTTTAGGGTTTGCTCATACAGGTGGTTTAATTAAAGAAGATGGAGATATACAAAGATTTGCTACAGGTGGGATGGTAGAGGGTCAAGACAATGTTCCAATTATGGCACAGGCAGGAGAGTTTGTTATTAGAAAAGCAGTCGTAGAGCAAGTAGGTGTTGACAATCTTGCCAGATTAAATAGCGGAGAAGGCAACGTGGGAAGCACAGTAAATGTAAACATTAATGGTAATATGATAGGTAATGAAGAGTTTGTAAGAGATACTTTAATACCCGAAATAAATAAAACAGTTAAACAAGGACTTGCATAATGGCTTTTGGCGATGAAGTAAAAACTGGTAATATAACTGAAAATTGGCTGTTTACGCTACCAAATAGACAGGGTGGTAATTTATATTTATCATTTAAGGACACAACAGTTTCAAGCACTTTTTATTATGGGGTTATCTTAAATAAACCATCAATTAGAGAATCTATTGATTTAAAAAACTCTACTGCCAAAACATCTAATATTTCTATTACTATTGCAGATTTTAATTATAATGGAGAAAGTATTTCAAAAGAATTGTATGGTGGTAGCAACCAATATATAAACCAAGAAGTTGTTGTAAAGTCTCAAGTAAATGGTGCTACACCAAGACAAATTGGGGCTTTTAGATTAACTGAAATTAGCACTGATGGTGATAAGATTACATTGTCTTTATCAGCTAGAAAGCCGTGGGATTTTATTACTGCACCACAAGCAAAATCAAATGCTCCTCAAAATGTTTACAAGCCACTTGCATATGGAACTTATCTAGGCAATACTACTACCAATGAAACAAATAGAATAAAAGTGTTTCCGATACCAGTAATACAGGGAGAAGGGGGTAAGATATACTTTGCTATGCACAAAGCAATAACCGATGGAAGCGTTAAGATAAATTTTTATGATAAAACATCTGATTTGTTTCCAGTTCTTACAGCAGATGCCAGTACATCAGTTGTTTATGGAGTTGATACAATAGGTGTTAATCCAGAGCTAGAAAGAACATTTAGATTATTTCCAACATCTTTTATTTCATCTCGAAATTGGAATAATGGTGCTAATGTTTTAACGGATGATAGTAATTCTGCATCACTGCCAGATGAGTCTAGTGGTATAAATTTTATGGGTTTTAACATTTTGGAGTTTGGAGGTAAGGTTACAAGTTTTACTGTTTTCGTAAGAGGAACATTAAGTATAGATCAAACTGATGGAGCATCAGAGCAAACTGCACGCATATTAGCTAAAATAAAGGGAGTTGACAACGACAATGATAGTGGTGCTATAACTATTTTTAGTTCTGATGTCGCAAACACAACGCATACATTATCTGGCTCTACTGATATTGATGGAAGTGGCACTGCTTATGATGGAGGAGGTTTTAGTAGTTCTGATTTAGCATCTCAAAATAATCCATTAGGAAATATTAGTATTGGTGCAAGTAGGGGAGGTAGTCAAAAGTACGATGCTACAATTTTTAATGCTTATTATCAAGCTAAGACTCAAGCACCTGAAGATGAACCTCATTCTAGCAGTAAGGAAAGAGGTGATGTTCAATATGTTTATTGTGGAAATGATGGATTACCAAAAACATACACAGGTGCTAGTGGTGTAGTTACAAAAATACACGAAGCACATAGAGAAATATTAAATACATTTGCTGGTGTTGATACTGCAGATTCTAATATACTAACAAACTTTTCTGGTGAAGATTGGTCAGATTTTAACACAGCAAAAACAAACTGGTCTATTAGGTATTGGCAATTAGAACCACAACCAGCGAAAGACATATTAGAAAAACTACAATATGAAGGTGGTTTTATATTTAAGTTTACTGCAACAAATAAATTAAAATATATATATTTAAAACAATCTATGACCGCTACAACTACATTTACAAAGCAAGACATAGCAAATGTATCAGTTAGCCCATCATCTTTTAGTGATTTGATAACTAAAATGACTATAAACTATGAAAAGCACCCTGCACCAGACCAAAGAAGATATGTTTCTACAGTTACATCGAGCAATAATACAATAAGAACTAATTATAATATTCAATCTGAAGAAAATATATTAGAAGTAAATCTTGATGCTTATGTTGCTCCAACTATGTCTGCTAGTACAAGTGGTGGAAATGCTAATCCAAATAATGATTTTTATAGTTATTATGATAATATATTAGGCGATATAAAGCTAATAGTGCAGTTTAATTTGGTTAATCCAGAGTATTACAATATTGATGTAGGAGAGATAATTGATTTTTCTGATATGTATCCAGAGACTCCTTTTGGACATAATTCTGGGAATTGGTCGGGATTAAAGTTTATAGTAACAGATATAAATAGAACGTGTGGAAGTATAAAAATTAAAGCGAGGGAAGTATAATGAGTTATCAAAGAATTGGAACGCCTAAAGTATATGTTGACTATGCAAATTATGCATTGACATTGGGAAAAATTGATAGTACAGATTTTACATTTGCAAGTAGCGGTTCAGTTGCCTTATCTACAAGTTCTAATATAATGGGTATGTTTGATATGAAGCCTAGCAATTTACAACAAATAAATTCTAATACAGCTAGTGATGATTTATTTATAACTGTAGATACTCATTTAAGCACAGATTCTGAGGTAGATAATAATTTTGTTGCTATATTAGGACACAATTTAAAACAAGCAGGTGCTAAGTTTCAAATAGAGCAAAGTGATAATTTTAGCTCAAATACCTATGATGTTGGTAACCAAACAGAAATTGTCAATTCTGCTTTTAGTTCTGGTTTTCATACGCCTGCAAATAATGGTTGGAGCTTAGTTACTTTTTCCGATAGGGCAGGAAGTAATGATAATAGATTATGGAGAATAAGAATAGAGCCTTCAGATGTTACCTATAGTGCTAATATACAAATAGGTGCTATTTTATTAGGAGAGGTAATATCATTACCACATAGTCCAGATTTACAACTAACAAGAGGTTTTGTATTTGATGGAGTAAATAAACAAACTTCGATTGGTGGTCAAACATACGCCAATGCAAATTTTTTATCTGGTGCAGATTGGTTTTTAGACCCATTTAATATAGATGCAAGCAGAACAACGCCTAATCCTATAAAGAAAACTGGCAGACAAACTTGGGATATAAATTTTAGTTACCTTACTGACACCGATGTTTTTCCTGAAACTTTATACTCAGTTGGTGGATTAGTCCAAGGAAATGATTTTTACACAAATTTAATAAATAGAACTCACGGGGGTATGTTGCCATTTTTATTCCAATATGATGGAACATTGACAGATGGGCAGGATTCTTTTTTGTGGTGTAGGTTAAATAACGAACCACAATTCAAACAAGTTGCTAACAGAGCGTGGAATACAAGTATAAATTTAATAGAGGAGTTTTAGGGGTCAGGGATAACAATATTTAATTCTATGGCAGACCAACGCACTAACCTCTCAATAAAACTAGCAAATTCTTTTGTTGAGAGGGTTTTGGTGCTTTCTATATCAAAATGATTTTTAATCGTTTCGTGCATTTCGTTCTCAGTATATCCCAATTCATCTGCCAGTATCCGCACAATGTTCCAATAATAGTTATTTTGTGGAGCAGAGCGTACTCCTGTTTCCTTTAGTTCAATATAATAATCGCCCTGTAGCTTAGATATAACATTATCAAACTGCTCTCTATCGAGCAATTTCATTTTACCATTTTTTATTACGCAGGGGAATCGCAGTCTGGACATATTTTTTCTTTCCATAGTTTCATGTCAGGAGAACTCCATAATCTACCCTCAAATATATTCCACTTTCTGCGACACTTCGGACACCAAGATAAAGACTCATCAGCCCTTATCTCGTCTGTTTTATGATTTTCCCTAAACCTCTTTTCTATAAGAGGATTTTCAAGAGCATCTAT
>CEQB01050525.1_pt1 | contig 12284 bp, 11 predicted proteins | sample 530581 | NCBI WGS metagenome assembly CEQB01 (sample SAMEA2620588, study PRJEB7988) | marine metagenome | biome: marine biome (ENVO:00000447); feature: deep chlorophyll maximum layer (ENVO:xxxxxxxx); material: "saline water (ENVO:00002010), including plankton (ENVO:xxxxxxxx)" | depth 75 m
GGAAGACGTACTGAAGATATTAGCTTTGGTACTAATCCGTGTAGTGAGATTATCTTACGGCCCAAGCAATTCTGTAATCTTACTGAAGTAGTTGTTAAGCCAGAAGATACACTAGAAACTCTCTCAGAGAAGGTTAGATATGCTACAGTTCTTGGTACAATCCAGTCTGGATGTACTAAGTTCTCATATCTTGATAATGACTGGAAAGAAAACTGTGAGGAAGAGCGTCTACTAGGTGTGTCTTTTACCGGCATCTTTGATAACAAGCTCATGTCAGGTCAGCGTGGTTATCCAAAGCTTAGGTATGCACTGAAGAAGCTTAAAGAAGTTGCTGAGGAAACCAATTTAATATGGGCTGATCGCCTTGGTATTACGCCAAGCAAGGCTATTACTTGCTGTAAGCCAAGCGGAACTACCTCCTGCGTGGCCGGTACTTCCTCAGGTATGCATCCAAGATACAGCGAATTCTATATTCGTAGAGTTAGAGTAGATACCAAGGATCCTATCTGTCAGTTTATGATGGATCGTGGTATTCCACATGAGCCTTGTTCTGCAAGAGCTGAAGCTACTATGGTATTCAGCTTCCCAATGCAGTCACCAACTGGCTCAATTACTCAAGGTGACTTGGATCCTATTGATCATTTGGAGTTGTGGTTGGAGTACCAAAAGAACTGGTGCGATCACAAACCATCTATTACTGTATCGTATACCGATGACTCCTTCCTTAAGGTAGGTCAGTGGGTATGGGAAAACTGGGACTATGTAAGTGGGATCTCTTTCCTTCCTTATAGCGATCATGTTTATGAGCAAGCTCCGTTTGAACCTATTGGTGCTCGAGATTTTAATATGATGAAGAGTGAAATGCCAAAGGATATTGATTGGTCAGAGCTTACAACTTATGAAACAGAAGATACAACAATTCAAACCCAGACTTTAGCTTGTACCGGGGGCTCATGCGAAGTCGTAGATTTAGTGGAGTCTTAAATGCAACACACAGTACAAACTATTCAAAGAAAACTTCATCTTAATGCCCAGATAAGTCCTTCAGAAGTTCTTATTGTTCTTAAGGATATTATCAGTAGGATTGATAAGTTAGAAAAGGAAATAACTAGTGAAGAAACTAGAACAGAGACAACTAAGCCTCATAGACGAAAATCTAGTAAGGTATCTGAGGGAGAAGTATCCCCCGATAGTTTACCGACAGGATCAGAATAGCTCTGACTTCTTGAACGAGTCCATCTTCCGTGCTGGACAGATTGATGTCATAGAAAAAATAGAGGCAATTTATAAGTCACAACGAAAGGGGTAACACATGGGATTTTTCAGTGATTTATTTGGTGGAAGCAAGAGAAAGAGTAAAGAAAGAGACTATTGGAAGGCAGAAGCTACTCGAATGACGACATATGCTCATGGTCTTGCTGCTGAAAACCAAGCTAGAATAAAGATGGCTGATGCAAATGCTAGAGCTAGAGCAGCCGAAAGAAGAAATTATGAGACGCAGGCTAGGAAATCTAATCAACAGCTGCAAAGAATGAGAGCACAACATAATGCTACAGTTAGGCGAGCTAACCAAAGAATGGAACAACAAAGAGCTACCTTTACAAGACAAGCTAAAGAAGCAAGAATTGCTAGAGAGAAATTTGCTTTTGCTCAATCAGCAGTAGAAGACCGTAAGGTTAAAACAGCTAAACTTCAATCTAAAAGAGAACAGGTCGTTACACCCAGTGTTACTGGACAACAAAGAAAGCAACAAGGTTCTCTTTTAGCACAAAGGACAAAGCCTCGTAGAAGAGTAGTTGGAAGTAAAAGAAAGAGGGGATACGGCGGTACTAATACTCGCCGTCCTCGTTAGGAGATACCGGTATGGGAACAAAAGTAGGAGGAGGAATGCCTGCCCCTCAAGCATCAGAAGATAAATATGGGTATGAACCAATGACCTTTGAGCAACACTCTTTGTTGTTAGAAAAAGAAGCAGAACTTGCAGCTGCTCGAGATGAAAGTCAAAGAGAGTTTATGTTAGAGCAAGAAGAGATGAGAATACAATTAGAGGAAACTGAAAGACTTCAAGTGGTTCAAGAAGAGCAGGCTATTGAGCGTGAGCAAATGAGACAGGAACAAGAGGCTGCTGGAGAACCTGTTACTGCTGACACCATACAAGAAATAGAAGGTGACGTTGACGATGTTGTTGCTAATATGTTCGAAGCTCTTCTGGGTGGTGTCGAAGCCAGTGGTGAAGAGGACTATTCAGAGCCTCAACCTGAATAAGGGAAAATCAAATGGAAAATATTGCAGACAGATTTAAGATACTTGATTCTTTGAGAGATAGTAAACTCCAAAGAGCAAGATACTGTGCATCCTTGACAGTACCCTCAATTTTACCGCCAGAAAATTGGACAGAACAGGACCAGTTACCCCAACCTTTCAGTTCAGTTTCTGCAAGAGGAGTCACTGCAATGGCTAGTCGAATGCTATCTGCATTACTTCCTTTAAACGACATGCCTTTCTTTAAGTTTGATTTAGCTTCGGGTGTTACAGCTGAGCCTGAGATTAATGACTACTTAGAAAACCTTAGTTTTCAAGTATACAATAAACTATCAAGCAACAACATTAGAGAATCTATTTATCAAGCACTTCAGCATTTAATTGTTGTTGGTGATGTCATGTTAATCATGGGCGATGATATGTCCTTTAGATTAATTAGATTAGATAGATTTGTTTGTCGCCGGGATGTATACGGAAACTTAGAAGAAGTAATCTATATTGAATATGAAACTCTTCCTGAAGTTGTAAACGATAACATGACTCTACATACAGGCCAATCAATAGGCGAGCATGATCGTAAAGGTTACCGTGCAATTTATACTGCTGCATGGAAAGAAGGGGATGTCTGGAAAGTTCTAAAGCAGGATGGAGATAACAACACTATAGAGACAGGGGAGTACACTGTTCCTCCGTTTGTTGTTCTTAGGTGGTCTGGAATACCCGGTGAAAACTATGGTCGCTCTCATTGTGAAGATGTGATTGGAGATATCAAAACACTGGAAGGATTTACTGAGGGACTGATACAAGGTATTACCGCCTCCTCTATATTCTGGATAGGTGTTGACCCTACGGGCATGGCTGAGATAGATGACATAGCTCACTCTGCTACAGGTAATTTTGTTTCTGCACGGCCTAACGAAATACATACAGTATCTCCTGCGACTACTATGAATCCTCAAATTGGATCGGTTCAAACTGGCGTTGAGATTCTTAGGGGAGAAATAGGTAGGGCTTTCCTACTTAACTCTTCTTCCATGCCTCAAGGAGAAAGGGTTACAGCTACCGCTGTCAGAATGATTGGACAAGAATTGGAAAACGTTCTTGGTGGTGCTTTCTCTGCCATCGCTAGAGATCTAATGAAGCCAGTCGTTGCTCGTACTGTCTTTATTATGACTACTAATGGAGACATAGATGCGAGAGTTAGAGAATTATTTATGACTGAAGAGGGAGTCTTAAACGTAGAAATCGTTACAGGTCTTCAGGCATTAAGTAGAGACAGCGATCTCCAAAAGCTTATGCAAATGGGAGAGATGGTTAGGAACTTGCCTGAGCCAGCCGTCGCTACGTTTAGGTGGGATGCTTATGGTAAAGCTTTAATCACATCTCTTGGGTTTGATTCAAGTCATTGGATTAAATCAGAAGAGGATGTACAAGCAGAGCAAATGAAAGCTGCACAGCAGCGTGCTCAGATTGAAGGACACCAGCAGTCTCAAGCTATGGGGCAGCAGGCTGTTACTCAGTTTATGCAGGCTGCGGCTATGAAAGACTTAGATGAAACTGGTGGAGAAGAAGTAGCTGCTGCTATACAACAGATGGGAGGCATGGCATGAGTATTGAAAAACAACCCAATCAGTTTGTAACAAGATCCCAAGGAGCAATAGCAGCTGTAAGCTCTACCAATACCTCGTCCGCATTAGCGGGAGCTACCAACAGCATTAGAAGTAATACAATAACAGATGATTTAAATGGTAAGACTTTACATCTGTGTGTTGATATTACTACAGCTTTCAACTCTGCTTCAAATGTTGCAGTATCTGTAGAAGGATCTTTAAACGATGAGGATTATGTAGTTCTTGCTACGCCAGAAACTAACATTGGACCTAATGTTGTTGGTCCGAGATTCTATAGTATAGATCTAACAAAAATAAATGGAATACCTTACTTCACTGTACATTTCAATGGTGGTGTAGGTATCTCTTCAGCATCAATTGGAACATCGGGAAAGCTTACTATCTCGTATTACACTACTTAAGGAGCTAGATAATGGCAGTCGTGCAAATTTCAGATACTACTTGGACTAGTAGTACAGTCAATAGTCAAACATTATATACGTCGGCAACGTCTCAGGCTGTAACTAGTACTAATAGTCTCGTGTCTGGAAATATTACTAGCAATTTATCAGGTAAGAAAGTTCTTATTTCTCATACAATTGCTACTGGGTATGCTGATGTTGCTGCTACTTTAACTTTAGAGGGCTCTTTTGACGGAACTAACTGGGGAACTTTAGTTACTCTAGATTCTGATACCCAGCCTAATGTTGCAGCCACAGAAGTATATGTAGCAGACTTAACAGACTACACTTCTATTCCTTATTTCAGGATTCATTTTAATGCAGGTGCTGCTAACTTAGGTAGTACTAGTGCAACTTCAACATTTAAGTACGCATACACTGCTTGATAGGTGACCTATGGGTACATATACTCCTACTAAACAACTGGCTTCTACCGCAGCAGTAAGAGCAAAGGAATGGACTTTAGATGATCCTTTAGTTAGGTTGGAGATTTCTGGAAGTATTCCCGATCCTATTACATATACTGAGGACAATACAACACATACTGTAACAGCCGGAAACTCTGCCACTACTACTTCAGTTGGAAATGGTTGGATTGAATCGGGTAAAACTTATTTGTTATTAGTTACTCTAAGGTATCAAATCAATGATATTAATGATACAATTAAAATAAGGATGTTAGAACGAAGTACAGGTAGTAATGTTGAAATGAGTGGTAGTATGTTAGTACATCAAAGAAGAGCTTCTGCTCCAGACGCAAACCATTATATGACATATAACTATGTTACAAAGTTTACTGCCAGTTCTAGTAGTACAAACGGTCCCATTGCTGAGTTAGAACAAGCAAGCGGAACCGCTGATGTTACTCAAGGATATGCTCAGATGATTCTATTTGATTTAACTAATCTAAAAGAAGGTAATGACTACTTCTTTGAAGAAGACGCGACAGACAGTGAGAACGGGACATCAGCTGCGCTTAAGGAATCCTGTACTCTCAACCTTACCGCAGACAATAAAGGTGCTTGGTTATTAGGATCTAGCTTACAATACAAAGCTGGTCATTCTACTTGCGGCAGCTATAACTTTTCAACAATTATTTCTGACCAAGACGGGAATGTTTTTAATTCAGAAGCCATTCTTCACGATCCCAGATGGCCTGATGAAGAAAATGTTTTAAACTTTATGACTGTTGTAAATAATGATTTAAGCGATTCCTCTTGGACAATAAACATGTATTCGTCAGATGAAAATACTGCTATTGGAAGAGGAGCAAGTCAAAACATTACCCAACACAGCAAGGCTTGGGGTATTCGTTTAGATAGGTTTGTTAGTACTACTTTTAGTTCAGACATTTCTGCAAATACAAGCACTGCTAATGATACAAAGACTACTGCTATTGAACTTACTTCTGTTCCTGTTAAGTATGCTTCTCCTAAGTTTTTAGTTTTTCAGGGAGGGGTTGCAAATCTTCCGGACACGGGTACTTGGAGAGACAAGCAACGACTTCTTACTGATGTCCAGTGGAAGATAAACGGTGGAACTTATGCTCGGTTTGGAGACGCAGACCAGTACAATATCAGTACTATGAGGTGGAAGGGTGATACAACCTTAAGTGCTGACTTTGATAATAACGTTGGTTGGTATTCTTTTGTTCCCCCTCCTACGTTAAGTAGTGTTTCTGCTGGAGATACTCTTAGTTTTAAATTAGAACTAGCTAAGACAGACGTAACTGCTGACGAAGAAGAAGCTGTCGAATGTACTGATATGTTTTTAGCTGTTGTAGAGTTACCTACTAATACAAATAGAGAAGCCGATCAACTAGACCAATATAGTTTAAAGGCCAATCACGAAGAACTTATTGTCGGTCCCACTACCTTGCAAAGATGTATTGATACTAGAAATAAAATGCTGAACGTTCGGGGCTTTCGTTTTCCAGAGAGGTGGGACACACTCTGGACTATAGATACCTCAGAAAAATTATAGGGAGGGGAGAATGGACGCCAACGGTTGGGATCAATATAAAAAGCTGGTTATCCACGAGCTAGAACGTAACAATAATAGACTAGAAAAACTTGACCAAAGGTTAGCGAGTATTGAACACAGGCTCGCCGTACTACATACGAAGATGTATGTCGCTGCCTTTGCGGCAAGTTGTATTTTAACCGCAGGATTAAACTTTATCTTTGCGGCACTTTAGAAATCAGACTCTCGACGGGGGAATAATCTGATAGGAGATTTTAATGACCGAACAAACAAACGACTACGTGACTCCTCATTCCGAGGCTCAACCTGATCAATTACAGGAACAGATTAACGAACAGGAACAATCACTAATTAACAATCCTGAAGACCTAGCTCAGCTGAAGGAGAGACAAGCCTTTGAAACATATGTTCAATCGTCTGGTAATAAGATTCCGGAAAACTTTAAGGATGCTGGGGCATGGTTCGACAGCCTCAAGGAAGCGCAGAAGCAGTATACACAATCTCGACAGGAGATTGCGGACCTTAAGTCGCAGTATGCTCAGAACGGAATCCAGAATCCTGCTTACACAGAACAACCTCAACAGGAAGCACCTGCCCCCAAGGCAGAAGAAGCTCCTGTCACTGATGAACTACGCATCCCCCCCGAGGTTCAGCAGGCTGCGGAAGAAGGAGCCAAGGTCAAGGGCGTCCCAGAAGAAGAGTATATGAGGTGGGGACGGGAGCTTGCTACTACTGGTAGTTTGTCACCTGAAACAAGAACATCAATTAAACAATATACTGGCTTTACTGACGGTATGATTAATGATTATGAGAACGCCCAACATGCGAGGCTAAAGGCTAGATTTGATGAAGCCTCTACTGTTGTGGGTGGTCGAAAAGAATTAGATAAGATATTCAAGTGGGCAACCACTAGTTTAAGTAGAGAAGAAAGAGATTCGATTAATGCTGGATTGTCCTCTGCTCAGTATGATATTACTCTGAGAGGATTGGCTGCTAAGTATAACGAAGCGGTTGGGGCTCCAAAGGCCAAGGAACCCACCACAACCCCTAAGAACTTAGCATCTGTACCGGCCAGTGAAGCTGGCTATATTGGGTACAAAACTCAACGAGAGTTTAAGGCTGACAGAAACAATCCGAGATATGCTACTGATATGAAATTCCGTGCTGCGGTTGAAGAACGAATGGTTCGAACCGACTGGAATACTCTACCTCAGTAGTAGGGGAAGACGGACCCCAATTTGGAGATTGTGTTAACAGGTTGTAATCCCTCCTAGTGGATACTGGGACAATGGATGCTACCGCTCTATGCAAATCCGCCTCAGAGAAGGACTCCTTTGGAAAAATCCTAACTGTTGAATCGTAATCCGTGACAATAGTTTTATTTTATTTTAAAAAGGAGAACAGCAATGACTACACCTGCTGATCTTGTACAAAATCAATTAGCCTACAGAGAAAATGTAGGCGCAGCCACCTCTGGTGCTGCATATAGTGACGGCGTAACCGCCGGTAAGCTTTGGCTTCCGATTTGGTCGGGAGAAGTCATCAATGCGTATGACGAATTTAATATGTTTGAGCAGTTGGTTACTTCCAGAGTTATTCCTAGCGGAACAACGATGGAATTCCCCATCACAGGAACCGTGGCTTTAGAGCCTAGCTGGGATGCTGGTCAGGAACTGATCGGTGGATCCGATGCTAAAACCTCGACGTTCGCAGTCAGCTTAGATAAGCGACCAATGGCCGCTCACTTCGAAATTGACAACGTTGACCTTATGCTGACTCAGTGGGAGTTCCGTAACGAGCTGGCAAGACAGGCCGCTATGACTCTGGCTAACACCAGAGACAAGCAGCTCTATTCTTACCTTGTTCGTGCGGCTGTTACTAGTCAGATCGCTAACGATCCTCGTCCTGCTTTGAACTTGGATAGTGCGTTATATGGCGATGATGGCACTGGTTCATTAAAGCTTTCTTCATGGGGTACTGCTGGAGCAACTGCTGCTCACCGAGCAACTGGTGCTCTTTCAGCTCTTGAGAAGGTTGAGAAGTACATCGTATTCCTTCAGGAAAACAACATCCCATACGATCAGTTATTCATGGCTGTGAGCCCACAGTGCTTCATGGATATCCGTTCACTGGGTGTTGCTAGAACTAATGATAACTTAAGTTCTGGTGGCCGTCAGCTGTACTTCGGTGGCAACACTGAGGGTGGTTACGGTACTGGTCTTGGTAACCATCTGACTGATAGCTATGGTCAGCTCCATGATACTCTTGAGTATATGGGTTGTACTATTATCAAGACGAACCACGGTGCGGATCAGCTCAGAGATATCTCTGGTGCTACTACGATTGGCGAAGCTAAGTACAATCTTGACTTCTTGATGGGTATGACAGACACCAGTACAGAAACTACTGGTGTTCGTGCTGTCATGTTCACGCCTGATGCAGTTGCTTCCCTTAGACTTCAGGGTCTTAAGGTTGACACTGTTGATGACGTTCGTCGAAACACGACCTTCACGGTCGCTTCGATGATGCAGGGTACGGGCGTTCTTCGTCCCGAGTGTGCTGCAATTATCCACGCGGGTAATGCGTCGCACGCCGACAACGACACAAGGTTAGATCTTCGAGGAGCTGCTAAGCTTGATGTTGATGCTGACGGTTACGTTCAGCAGTGATTGAACTAGTGTAACATTAGTTACGCTATTTGATACATCCCCCGCTGCCCCACGTTGGGTGGCGGGGGACTTTTTTATAAGGAGATTCTCATGGGTGTTATATCTAGACTTGATGCTGTAAATCATATGTTGTTGATGGCAGGAGAATCTCTTGTGTCCGACCTAGAGGGCAACAGCGGTATGGATACTGAGGTAGCTGAGTTTGTATTAGATCAGTTTGTTCAGGACTTCCAACTCCGTGGGATTGCAAACAATAGTTTTCTTAGAAAGGAAAACTTAACCGAAGACGGGAGAATTAGACTCCCGGCTAATACTTTATCTGCTGAGCTAACCTCATACCATACTAACGATGATGGATGGAAGATAGTAGGATTAGCGAAGGGAGATCCTGATAAGTATTTATTTAATGTTACTGAACAAACATATGAATGGGATAAGAATAAAGATTACTACATTGAAATAATCCACTCAATTACATGGAACGATATGGATACTCCTGTACAACGAGGTATATTATCTGCTGCTGCAAGACAGTATCAAATGGTAACTCAAGGTGACGGGGATGCAGACATTTACTTACAGGGACTTGAAGAACTCTATGTCACAGGAGCTAAGGCTTCTATTCTCGATGACAAGAGAAGAAATATATTTAATTCTGGTACTGGAAAACTTCAGGCTATTCTTAACAGAAGACTTGGAACTAATGATCCAGCAAGATTTAGATTCTGGCGAACAGTAGGAGACTGATGAATGGCTCAATCACCGCAACCGGGTAGAAATAAAAGATCGTCATACTTCCCAGTAAAACTACCAGTCAATACTCTTAGTGGGGGAGTAGGAAGACAGGCTCCAAGTAAAAGACTTCCGTCAGAAGCAGAAGAGCTTGAGAATCTATTCTGCACTAACGAAAGATCAATAGATAAGAGATCTGGGTTTAGACCTTTAGCTGATAATTTTTATAGTTTTTTAAACATTGAGGATCCCGCTGCAAAAGACTTATGGTACTATTGGTTTGAGGTAAATGAGGATGCTAATTATTTAATTGTTATAGATTACAAAGCAAGAGAAATTGATTCAAAGTTGATGTGGGTTTTTAAAGTAAGTAATACTTCTTTTAATACTCAAGCTGTTGAGACAGGTGCTGATATAAATGAAGACTGCCGTAAGTATATAACATACGGTTCGGAGTTAGCACAAAATAGGGCTAAGGATGTTCTTCGAGCGGTAAGTATTGGTTCTACTATTGTTATCTTAAATACTTTAGTTAAAGCTGGATTTAGTTCTGATGGTAAAGAAAGACAAGTAGGTGGGGAAAGCGGACATTGGTTACATAATCTAGATGGCACTGTCTCTACCACTTCTTCAGACATAGACTGGAAGGGCCGACCTGTTGAGTATCAGACAGCCGCTCCTGTAGATCCAAATGGAGTTGCAGAGTACTGGACAACTGCGGACAATTATGTTTGGGGGGAAGAAGTTATAGATGGTACTGACGCTGGTAATGATAGGATATTTGAAGTAAAGCCGGGCGTTGCCAATAATGAGTTACCGGGACCATACAATACCGATACTACTGCACCTAGTGGTAATGGAACTGATTGGCAATTAGTCGATCCTCCTCGAAGTGCTAAATATATACCCGTTGAAGAGTTCCTTTACCCCGATCCAGATAAACAATATCTCGGACAGTCTGTAGCGAGGTTCAGTGACCTTAGGTTTCCTCCTGAAGGAGACGGTACAGTTGCGTCCTTAGGTGACAGCTATAAACATAACGGAGACGTACATGTTAGAAACATGTTAAAACTGTTATATCCTTTAGATGGTCCTCTTGAAGATGAGTATAGAGGGAAGGGGAAAATATACTACTTATCACAAGCATATCTTTCAAGTTCTCCGGGTTGGTATAGAGTCATTAATGAAGTATCAAAACCATATTTAAAAAAGGTAAGAACCCCTGACAAGATGTCTTTGTTGGATGACAGACGAATGCCAATGCAGGTATACATTTCAGGAATACCTTCTGATAACTTACCAAACGGCGGGTGGCGGATAAGGAAAATTGGTTGGGATCCAAGAACATCTGGCACAGGTAATAGTAACCCCGGTCCTTCTCCTTTTAAAGACGAGAACGGAAACGCGGTACAAAAGGCTCTTAAGGCAATTGCGTTTTATAGGGATAGGCTTTTCCTTTCTACTGATGACACCCTGTTTTCTAGTAGGCTAGGAGATTTTGATAACTTTTTTATTTCCGATCCAGCTACCGTAGAGTTTAGAGACCCAATTGATTTGAAAGTATCGTCTAATAAATACACACCCATTACTTATCTACTCCCATATAGAGACTTCCTATTCTTAGCTACATCAGGTGAAACACAGTATGAGTTGATGGGTTCTGAGAACCAGATCTCTCCACTATCAGCAGAGATTGCTCCTACTTCCTTTTATCCAATGAGTTCAAAAATAGCTCCTATTGTTTTGAATAACAACTTATTCTTTTACGCAAACAATAGGCTGTATATTTATTTCGGTAGTACGACCGACTCACCTCAGCAGGCGTATGAGGTATCTAGACCTGCTCCTAATTACCTACCGACTGAGTTTTATGATGTGACTGCTTCTGCTGCACACAATACTCTGTTTGTTGTAGAGGAAAGAGACGAAAAGCCTACGAATAATATATTCTGTTTTAGAAATGTTATTTCACAGGAGTCGATTCTCCAAAACGCTTTCTTTAAATATACTACATCAACCGGAGATATTGAATCTATAAACGCAATAGGAGACTATTTATTTATAGTGACACAGGAAGAAGAAAATGGGGAGTTCAAATTAGCCGTACAAAAAATGTATCTATATCCAGATGAAAAAGAAATCCCTAGATTAGACAGACTACAGTTAAAATCATTTGAGTGCTCTTTTGATAATGAATTAAACGAGAGTATTTTTACTTTTGACTCGGGAGTACCAGACTGGAATCAAGGTGTAATATATTCTGGAAACAGAAAGGGAGATATTGTATCTTTAGATTTTGCAGGATACAAAGAAGGAACTGGCAGTCCTCAGTTTAAAGGTAAAGGAGACTGGACTAACACCTCGTCTATGTGGATAGGAACTTCGTACACAGCTAAGGCTGTTCTATCTCCTTTATACCTCAGAGATGAACAAAACAATGTTATACCGGGATCCTTTAACTTAAGATATGGAGTATTTAGGCACTTTAATACTGGAAAATATGATGTAAGTATTGTAAGAAAGAAGAGAGATCCTGTTATATATACTTTTAACCCAAGAATTTTAGG
>CEQB01013905.1_pt1 | contig 12258 bp, 16 predicted proteins | sample 530581 | NCBI WGS metagenome assembly CEQB01 (sample SAMEA2620588, study PRJEB7988) | marine metagenome | biome: marine biome (ENVO:00000447); feature: deep chlorophyll maximum layer (ENVO:xxxxxxxx); material: "saline water (ENVO:00002010), including plankton (ENVO:xxxxxxxx)" | depth 75 m
CCTCAACTTTATATTTTGGTTGGTGGAATTAAAAAATGAATTTTATTGTCACAGAGATGACTTTCATGAGATATTTTATGCCACTAATATTAGAAGGAAACAAGAGGTCCATCAAGTCCAGAATCTTTATTGCACCAAACGCAAAATATAATAATCCTTATAGATTTCAAGATGTTTTTAAGCATATAAATGATAAACACGATGTAGATATTTTACAGTTGGCGCAAGTTAACAATTACCCAGATACCACATTTTTGATTGAGGGATGTGGAGTAGACTATATTAATTATGAAAATAAAAAATACTCAATAACCTATATGACTGATTTCACAACAAGTTATGAAAACTATATTGACAAGGTTGATCATGTGATATTCCCGAGCAAACATATTGCAGAATATTATAACAAAGTGTCAGATAAAAACCTCTATCTTGGTTCTCCAAAGTATGGAGTAGAACTTAGTAAAGAGGAAATAAATAAAAAATATAATTTGGACGATAGCAAGAAGGCTCTGGTAATATTCCCTCGTACTCGAGACTTAAATAAAGTCGATTTAAATAAAATATATCGCAGCTTGCGAGAGATGGGATATAAGATTCTAGTAAAGACCCGAGGTAAAGATCTTGTTCAGGAACACTTGAAGGGAGACTATTATTTTATAGATAATTCTTGGTACCCGCACACAACAATGGAATTAATGGAAATATCTGATTTTGTTGTAAATTTTAGCTCGACTTCTATCAAAGAATGTGTTATACTAAGGAAACCTTTAATTAATTTTGATATAAAACCTTTTAGACTATTGTTGGATTTTTTATATGATTATTCATATTGTAAGCAAATGAAAACAGATTTTAATTCTAGCGAGCTGCAAGAAGCGGTGAGAGATTTAATTAATAAAAGTCATGACTCGGAATTCAACGAAGCGTCTGAAAAATATCTTTTTAACAGAAAGGACGTTTGTAAAAACATATTAGATAATGTAGGATAAAATGAAGATTGTAGCAATAATACCAGCCAAAGGAAGTTCCAGGAGGCTTTTTGAAAAAAATATACACCCCATTTGGGGAAAGCCAATGTTGTATTGGGCTATAAAGGCATGTAAAGATTCTAAGTACGACATTGAGCCTTGGGTTAGCACAGAAAGTGAAAAGGTTGCTAACATTGCTTTAAAGTATGGGGCAAAGATACATAACAGATCACCTGAGTTAGCAGATTCTAAAACTTACAAACAAGTTGTTATCAGGCAAGCCGCAAGAAACATCGCCCCGGCTGACATTTATTTATCTTTGCAGCCAAATTCTCCAGAAATAACTGGAAAAGATCTTGACAACGGTATCGATACTTTGTTACAATATGAAAGAGATGAAGTTTTCAGTGTAGATTCAAATCTTATGCAAAACGCAGCTTTCCGTGTTTTCAAAGGTGATTATGTATTCCAAGAGGATTTGAGTACTAGTTGTGGTGTTGTTGTTTGCGAGCTGCATGACGTTCATACAATTGAAGATGTTGAATATATAGAAAATAGGGAAAAAAAATGAAAAGTATTGTAGATAAAGTTTACGAATCAGTAGCAAATCATAATACGAAAGAAATGGCAAAAGCTATTAAGAAAAATTTCGGAGATCAGGAGATAAGCGATATAAAGAAGCAGATATCAGAAGATAAAGAAAAATTTATTGAATTATATTCTGCTTTTGACGAAAAACAAGAAGACTATTTTTCTAAATTTGATTACGAAGGACAACTCAGAGGAGCTGTAGAAAGGCTTTTTCTGGGGGGCATAGTGAGAGTAGAGGGTTTCTTGTTTGATGAACAGGTCGAAGAAATTAAAGCTTTTCAAGATAGATTGTGTCAGTTGACTATGCCCTATAGCTGCACTTCTGGTCGAATACATTTGGGCTTGCCTCCAAATCCCGACTTGTTTTATTCTAATTGGAGAGATTTAATGCAGGTACCTCCTTTGCCTCCAAAGGCGATTTCGTTTGAAGAATTGTATCCTAATGATGGGCAAGTGAGGTTCCAATCAAAAGGTATAGGGGGTTTACATCCCCCCGGAGCGCACATTATAGCTGAACATTTACATTTTCGTAAAATATTTGCACTATACAATAATTTACAAAGTGTCAAAATTTGCAGATCAAATATGGAATATGTTTCGCCAGCTCCAATTAATCATAATGGTTGGCACCGTGACGTTGTTCCTCATCAGTTAAAAGCTATGCTGTTACTTGAAGACGTGGACAAATATGCTGCGCCAATGCTTTATGCCAAGGGTTCACATCGGATAAAAAAAGAGTTTGATAAAGAGCATCTTTATGATATGTTTGTTCGCAATCAAAAGACATATAAAAACAGTCGTGAAAATTGGCCAGAATATGCCACAAAGAAACCCGACAGTCATTGTGGATATTTGGATCCAAACAATGCCCCAAATGACATTCATCCCGATAACAGAGTGAACAATTTACCGGTAACTATTGGAGGCAGCGAATATGAGATGTTTGTCGCGACAGGAAAAGCAGGAGATATAATATTGTTTGATTCTTGCGGCCTCCACTCTGGAACTCGTGCCTGCATAGAGACTCGTAGAAATATTACTTTTTCTACTGTAACAAGTTGTTCTCCAAAGAGCAATTTTTTTAATTTACTAAATGGACGTTTATAAGGAGGTTTAATGTCAGTTTATATTATAAGTGAACTTTGTGGTCAATGGGGAGGTTCTGTAGATAAAGCTAAAGCAATGATTAATCAATCAATGCATGGTGGAGCAGATGCTGTGAAGGTGCAATTGTGGGACACCTATAGGATGCCTGGTGAAAATAGAGAAGCCTGGGAATATTTGACTATGACAAACAAACAGTTTCTTGATCTTAGGCAATATTGCGATACTTTGGGAATTGATTTCTTTGCTTCTCCATTTCACAAAGATCGTTATGAGTGGGTTTTAGAAGCAGGATTAGGAGTAAATAAAATTGCCAGCTCGATGTTAGAGTGGGACTTAGACCTTTGCCAGGAAATGGTCGATAATAAAGATTTATTAACATACTGTTCATTGGGTAAATGGGATAAGGAAGAGTTCCCTTTTGACAACGAAAATGTAAAATATATGCACTGTGTTGCTAAGTATCCTCATTCTTTGGAAGAGGCGATCAAACTAATGCCAGATAAATTTGATGATCCTTTAATAGGCTACAGTGATCATTCAATTGGTATTGAGGCATGCAAAGAGGCTGTTAGAAGAGGTGCCAAAGTCCTAGAGAAGCATTACACATTAAGTCATAGTTTACAATGCAAAACTGAAAGTGCCCATGTTTGCTCTATGGTACAAGAGGAATTAATCGAACTGAGAAAATACTGTGATGGATTATCCAAATAAAATATTAGTTTTCGCAGCACATCAGGATGATGAGACAATTGGCTGCGGGGGAACCATTAGAAAATGGTCCTCTAATGGATCAATCGTTGATGTTGTCTTTATGACTGACGGAGGTACAGGCGTAGACCAAAGCGGCAGGTTTGATAGTGATATTGTCTCTACAAGGAAAAAAGAGGCAGAACAGGCTGCAGAAATTTTGGGAGTTTCAAAGATTCATAATTTAAATTTAGAATGCCAGAATATTAAAAATTCAAAAAAAAACTTTCACAAGGTCATTTCACTAATAAGAGAGATTAAGCCTGACTTGGTGATAACTCACTATACAAAAGATAAACATAGAGATCACAGGAAGACTGCTAAAATTGTATTAGAGGCCTGTTGGAAATCTAGTGAAAATATACATAAAGAACTTGGCAAGCCTCACAAAGTTGGCGATGTGTGGACTTGTGAAATTACAGACCCTTTGCCAAAGGTTGATTTTATTGTTGATATATCTAAGACATATTCAAAGAAGATAGAGGCAATGAAAATTTACAATTCTCAAGAAAATGTTATTGATGGAATATTCAATTTTTTGGATGGGATTTCGAAAGTGCGAGGTTATTTGATAAATAAGGAACGCGGCGAGGCTTTCAAAAGAGCTTCTTACATACCGATGGAGATATAAAGTGAAATGTGTTATCATAACCTCTAATAATTTGCGACATAAAGCATATGCTAAAATGTTGTGTGAGAATTTTGATGTGAGCATGATCATATTTCAACACAAAGAATATGATTCAGAAAATGCCCTGAAAAAGGAAACACAATGGTTTAAAGACTGTGTAAATTGGAACTCTCCAGTGAGTAGTGCGACTTGCCTTATTGGAGATATAAACGGTAAAGCATACGAATCATTAATAAAATCGGTTAAACCAGATTTTATATTAACTTTTGGCTGCGGTTTATTAAAAGAAAATATATTCAATATAGCAGCAAAAGGAACCATTAATATACACACAGGAATCGTGCAATCTTACAGAGGGGTTGACAGTTCTCTTTGGGCGATTTATGAAGAGAACCCCGAAGCAATTGGAGCTACTTTACATTATGTTGACAATTCAATTGATGCGGGAGATATCATTGCTCAAAAGAAAGCAGAATTAAAAGTTGACTATGATCTATATGATGTTTTTCTAAGTTCATGCGTTGCTGGATTTGAGCTTCTGAAGGAGAACCTGCCTTTGTTGGAAAGCGGTGAAATTTCGACGTATAAATTAGAAAACAAAGGAAAACTGTTCCAAAAGAAGGACAAAAATGAAGAAATCGTTAGAGTTGCAGAAGGCAAGTTGAGAAAAGTGTTGGGAGAATATTTAAATGATTGATGTTGTTATGTGCGCATATAATTCTGAGTCTACAATTAGGGAGGCGGTGGATTCAGTTTTAAATCAAACTTATGGGGATTTTAAATTATGGGTTTTCAACGATAATAGCCAAGATTCGACATTAGAAATTTTGAAGCAATATGATGACGAAAGACTCGTTATATTGTCTTCTTCTAAAAATATCGGCACATATGCAGCAAAAAACTTTGCGTTGAAGAATGTAGGCGTCGGGAAATATCTTGCTTTACATGATGCTGACGATATAAGCCATCCAGAAAGATTTGAAAAACAAATTAGGTTTATGGAAAAAAATGATGTTGCTTGTCTCGGCACAGCTGTGAAAGAGTTTTGGGAGGGTGATTGGTTTCCGCATACCATCTCTATAGAGATAGTCGAGAACAATGAGAGAGTAAACAAATATGCTAAAAAGATTAAGAGGGATGAGCTTAAATCGGTTTTAACACACTTGACGAATGACTATGATAAATATATAAAGTTTAAATTTTGTATGAATGGCACGGTAATGTTTAGAAAAAGCATTCTTTATAAATTGGGAGGTTGGGATGGTGAAGCTAGGGTGGGAGGCGATACTGATTTATTTATAAGAATTCTGGGAGAAGAGGACATTCACAACTTAAGCGAATGTCTATATTATAGAAGGTTCCATAAAAATTCTTTAACTGCCAATCCTGAAACAGGAATTAATTCAAGTTTCAGAAAAGAATATAATATCAAAAGAAAAGATGTTATTGCTGCTAGTTTAAGTGGCACTCCTGTAGTTAGAGATCTTTATTATCCAAATGATTTTTCCTGCAAGGTGATAACATGTGCGGCATAATTGGCTCTACAGCGTATAAGATAGAGGAAAGCAATCTAAATGAGCTAAACCACAGGGGTCCTAACTCAAATGGTATGTTTCATAACAAAGATATATCACTTGGTCACACCCGATTGTCGATCATTGATGTTGAGAATGGTCAGCAACCAATGGTTGTTGAAAAGGGCAATTTAACATTAGTTTTTAATGGTGAAATTTACAACTACAGAGAGCTTAGAGATAGGATAAAGAATACCACATTTAAGACCGATTCGGATACAGAAGTTTTATTAGAGTATTATAGAAATTTTGGCCTTTATAAAACACTGGAGGACATTAATGGAATGTTTTCTTTTGCAATTTATGATAACGGCAAAACAATTTTAGTTAGAGATAGACTTGGTATTAAACCGCTTTTTTATTACTTGAAAGATCAAGACCTGAGTTTTTGTTCTGAGCTTTCTCCGTTGAAAAATTTAATCGGTGTCGATAATCTTACAATCAATCCGCAAGCAGTATCCATGTTCTTTAACACTTATTATATTGCTTCTCCAGATACTATTTGGAATGAGATAAAAAGTTTAGAACCGGGACATTATATTAAATTTGAAAAAGGTTCTGTGAAGGTTGAAAAATATTGGTCCTTAAAACAAGATGAGCGAAAATTCGAAGACTTAGAATATTTGGAATCTTTGATAAGTGATTCTGTTTTTCTTAGAATGCGCAGCGACGTCCCTTATGGAGCTTATTTATCAGGAGGAACTGATTCTTCTCTAGTTGTTAAGCATATGTCCAATCATGATAGGTGTAAAACTTTTACAGCTGAAATAAATGACGATGAGTTGAATGAAAGGAAATACGCAGAAAAAGTTGTAGAAAAGTGCGATACAGAACATACCAACTTGCCAATCAACTACGAAGATATAAGTCTTGATTTTCTAAGAGGTTTGGTAAAGTATTTTGGTCAGCCATTTGCAGACTCTTCTATAGTTCCAACATATTTAATTTCCAAAGAGATATCAAAAAATGTAACAGTGGCGCTTGGGGGCGACGGTGCGGACGAAGTATTTTGTGGATATAATAAATACAATAACTTAAAAGACATTCGCAAGAACTTCTTTCGAAACACAAATAATGATTTTATTAGCGACAAATATAATAAAGACACTTATGAATATATGCTAACTAAGTTGCCTTACATCCCAGAAGATAAGAGCGAGATATTGAGACTTCTGGATATTAGATTTTTTTTGGAGGGGGATATTTTGCAAAAAGTTGATCGTTTGAGCATGGCCAATTCATTGGAAGTTCGTGTGCCGTTCTTAGATCACAGAATTGTTGAATATTCAAATAGCTTAACATATGATAAATTATTTGGTAAAATACGTAAGTACCCTATAAAAAAGATATTGGAAAAATACTTTAATAAAGACTTTGTACACAGATCAAAAATTGGTTTTATGTTAAATGTGGGAGAATGGATAGATAATTTTGATGGCTGGGTTTCAAAATCAAATGCTCTAAAAACAGAAGTTTTTGTTAAAAACTTTAATATCAAAAAGGTAAAAGATAAGTATCTTAAATTTGCTATTTTAATGTTCTGTCTATGGTACGAGGAGAATTATGACTAGTCCAGAAGTATCTATTATTATCACAAATTACAACTATTCTAAATATCTTGCTAGATGTATAAGAAGTTGCTTAAGCCAACAAAATGTTAATTGCGAAGTTATAGTTGTAGATGATTGTAGCACTGATAATTCTTTAGAAGTACTAGAACCTTTTATGGAAGAAATAAAAGTAATTCGTAATAAGAAAAATATGGGAGTTGCCGCATCTTCAAATGCAGGGATTAAAAAATCTAGATCTCAATACGTCATCCGCGTTGATGCTGATGATTTTATAAATTCAGAAACCTGCTATTTTATGAAATCTTATTTGGAAGCGAATCATGATGCTTTCGGATTGGCTTGTGATTATGTTTTGGTCGATAATCATGAAGATGTTATTGAGAGAAAAAGTGCTGAAAAAGATAACATATCCTGTGGTATAATGTATAGAAGAGACTTACTACTTGATATGGGTGGTTATAATCCGAAAATGAGACATAGAGAAGAAGAAGAACTTAGGAAAAGATTGGGAGAATTTTACAATATTCATTATTTGAAAATGCCATTCTATCGCTATAGGATGCACAACGATAACAAGACAAAAGAGCCCGAATATAAAACTTGGAAAATATAAAGGAGTAAAAATGATTAAGGCAATTGGAATTGTAGGACATGGCTTCGTTGGCCAGTCAACATCTTTTGGATTCAGTCCAGTGGTACCGGTATACGTATACGATAGAGATCCTATGAGAAGTGCTAACACTTTGGAGGAGACAGTAAATAATTCAGATATTATTTTTGTCAGTGTTCCTACTCCAATGAATTCTGATGGTTCTATTAATTTGGATATAATTCATAATGCGTTTAAACAAATTAGCGAAGTGAACAAAAGAAAGGACAATGTTGTAATACTGAAATCTACTGTTGTCCCAGGTACAACAAAAAAGTTAGCAAAAAAATATAATAAATTAAATATTGTATTCAATCCAGAGTTTTTAACGGAAAGAAAAGCTAAATTTGATTTTCTAAACCAATCTAGAATTGTTTTAGGCGGAGACAAAGAGCACGTTGCCAGGGTTGAAGAATTATATAAAATGAGGTTTAAAAATCATAACTTTGTTAGAACAGACTACAGGACAGCTGAATTTATAAAATATTTTGGCAATGTTTTCTTTAGTGTTAAGGTATCATTCATGAATGAAATGAAAAGAGTTGCAAATGAGGTCGGAGTCGATTGGCAAAAAGCTTTACATGGCTTTGTCTCGGACGGTAGAATTGGAGATTCGCATTTAAATGTTCCAGGGCCTGACGGCAAGTTGGGTTTTGGAGGAAGCTGTTTTCCAAAAGATATCAACGCCTTCATTAGCTTTGCAGAAGATCTTGGATTGAATGTGAATGTTATAAAAGCAGCTTGGGAAACAAATCTTGAAGTAAGGCCTGAACGAGACTGGGAAGGTTTGAAAGGCCGCGCAGTAATTGAATAATAAAAAAGGAGAATAAAATGAAACTTTCTAATCAAGCAATGGGTGCATTAATGATGGCGCTACAAAAATCTATCATGGATCAGAGTGATATGACTGGGCTATTAAAAGAACTTGACTTTTCTGTCGACGAAAATGAACAACTGGTTGTTGAAAATCCTCCACTTGTTCGAGTTCCGAAAAAGGAAGTAGACGAGGATCCAATTATGCCAAGAGAGGACGATTTCTTCGGCAATGCCTAAGTATTTTTACCATTGTGAATCTTGCGATAAAAGATTTACAACTTTTCATCTAATGAGTGAAACATTGGAGCGCTGTGAAGAGTGCGGAAGTGAGGGTTTTTTGAAAAAACTACCTGTATTTCCTGTGAATGTAAAAAAGAAAAAAGGGCAAAAAAAGGTTGGCGAAGTGGTCAAGACACATATTGAAGAAACAAAAGTGGACATTAAAAAACAGAAAGAGGAGTTAAAAAAAGATTATAACCCATGAGTTATGTAATTATCACATTGTTGGCTCTGTTAAACGTAGGGCTAATTTGGTATATAAGGAGCATTCTTAATAAGTTTGTTTTCTTATCTGAGAATATTGATGACTTATTTTATGATCTGAATTCATTTTCTCAACACTTAGAATCTTTATACCAATTGGAAACATATTATGGAGATGCTACATTGGAGGCTTTAATAAGTCATTCTAAAAGTGTTGTAGAGGGTGTTAATAAATTCAAAGATGTTTATTCTTTGGAGGAGATAGAGGAAAACGATGGCGAAGAAGAGGAAGAGTAAATCAAAAAGATATTATTTTACCAAAGTTCATGAAGAAGCAATAGTGGACTATGCTAAGACAAATGATATCAAAATAAGGACTGAACTTTATATAGTTTATATACAGCCTGCATTTAGCGAGCTGGTGGACAAGATTGTGTTTACCTACAAATTTTCAAACCTACCCAATATAGATTTATTGCGAGATGAATGTAAAATTTGGCTAACAACTATTCTTGATAAGTTTGATCCAGAAAAGGGGTCAAAAGCCTTCTCATATTTTAGTGTTATCACAAAGAACTGGTTTATTCACAAAGTAAAGAATAACACACAGCGCCATAAAAGGGAGATTCAGTTTGAAGATCTGTCAAAAGACGTTGAACACAACCACATGTCTGTTAGCGATCATTATGATAAAAAAAGAGAACAGGTTGAGTTTTGGGATAACCTTTGGAAACAAATTGAATTTTGGAGCCAGGAAAATCTACGCACCAACGAGAGAAAAGTTTTAGAAGCGATAAAGATCCTACTTGAGAATTCCGATGATATTGAGATTTTTAATAAAAAAGCTATCTATCTTTATTTGAGAGAATTGACGGGCTTAAACACTAAACAAGTGGTCAACAATTTGAATAAAATGAGGGCAAGATATCAGGTTTTTAAAAAAGATTGGAATGAAGGAAAAATATAAATCATTCTAATTACACTAGTAAGGAGCGATTTATATGAGCGAGCTGGACAAATATTTAGAAGAATCTATTGAAAACATTAGACAGGATAGAGATGTAACTAAATCTCTCCTGAAAGATGTCATGACATACCTTGCCGGCGATGAAACCAGGCATGGGCAAGTTGGCCAGATTGCGGCAAAATATGTTGAAACTCTACAAAGGTCAAACGAGCAGTTGGTGAAAATTGCAGCGTTAATCCAAAAGAAGACTAAATCTGATGTTGGTTTAACAGAAAACGATAAGAACGAAATATTTGACTTAATTAAGGAATCTGGATAAATGACTAAGTATGGTAGCGGTGATTTAAATCCTCAAGCTCGAGCATTAGTGACCAGAGAGTATACTTCTGATTCGACATTTGATACTTTTATCCGTGACGCAGCCGCCCGAGCAACGCAAGAAGATATTTTTGCAAACGCTGGTCCTTTTAAAGCTGAAGTTCTTCGCGTTTGGAAAGAAGACGGTACAAACATTAATTCAGGATTTTGGACAGCTTTATTTGATGATGGCGTCGAGGGCGAAATAATTTTTATAAAAGCAAGGATTCCTGAAATTCATACATACCCTGTCGACACGGACGATGTTAAAAGTATAGAAATGCACCCAACTTTTGTATCTAAAAAACCAGGCATGACTGAGCCTCAAGTAGGCACTATAGTTTGGGTTGATTACGAAGACAGAAGAAATCTTACATTTCCAATTTATTTAGGCCCAGTCAACAGCACAGACGATCAAGTATCACAACAACTAAGCGAAGGGATTAGACGCACCGCGAAAGAACTCTATAATAATCCTGCCTCTCCCAGAAAACCGTTCATCTTTGGCGGAGGAAATCATAAAATGAGGATAGGAGATCTCACAATTCAGTCTGACGATGTTTTTATGAATCTTAGCACAAACAAGCCCAGCGGTTATAAAAGAAAAAAGCCTCCAGATACAATCATTATTCATGAAAGCGCCGCAGGTCGCGTTTCGTTTGACGCAGGAAAGATACCTGATGGAGGTCGGAAATTGACACATAAGGCTCTGGAAAAAAATACTTTGGGAGTCCATTTTGGTGTTGATAGATATGGTAAAGTGTTTCAATCTGCAGATCCTGTCCACAGGGTCCTATCGCACGCCAAAGAGTTCAATCCCGTATCTGTTGCAATTGAAATATATAATCCATTCAACACAGGGCTTGCAAGTAATTACAAAAACACGCCTGAACCGACCGACATAGTTATGCCCGGAATCCCTTTAGGGCACAAAGGCAACATTCTAATACCAAGTAGAAAGCAACTAGAATCAGCCTATAAACTTATTATTCATATAACTTCAACTATACCTTCCATTCCTCTAGGGTTCCCAGCTTTAGATTCTTCAATGATCTACACATGGGGTAATATGGAAGGTTTAAAACCAGGCGTGTCTAAAGGTGTTATAGCCCATGGGCATTTTCACCATTCTGATGGAAAAGTAATAGAGTTTTATTCCATATTGAGGATTATGGGCATTTCCCCCGACACTGCGTGGAACATACTTATGGAAGAGATGGGAAAATCTGTTATTAAAGGAAAAAAACTTAAAAAGACTAACCTTGGCAATTTTGGTGGCACGATAGCTCAAGCGTTCGATTATTTCAGTTAAGTACGGTAGCGGCGATAAAATTAAATTTGTATGATTTGAGGAAATTTTCAATTGGCAGAAAAAAGAAAAAAAGTTGATCTTGCTAAGTTAAGAGAAAAGCAATTGAAGTACTTGCGAGAATTGCAAGGTCCTCCGACGAATGCTGGTGTTGGCAATAATCCTCGTCCTAATCCATATCCAATATATATTAAGGCTGCAAATGAAGTTGTTTACGGAAATGAAGGAACAGGAGCGCGTATTGTTCTCGGCGCGGATAGACCAGGGAATATTGTTAGCGGCCATGGCGGGATGGGAGAACAAAGATGCGCCGCAATTAGAATGGTCGCAGGTCCCATGGGAAGTTTTGCCACTTCAGTTGATATCAACACAGGAGACCAACTCTACGCAAGTCCCAGTAATGAATACGACGCAGCAACTTGCTACGTAAGTGCTAATTCTGACGTTGATGACGACTTTAGACTTGCAGATGGTACAGTAGGAAA
>CEQB01045014.1_pt1 | contig 12224 bp, 19 predicted proteins | sample 530581 | NCBI WGS metagenome assembly CEQB01 (sample SAMEA2620588, study PRJEB7988) | marine metagenome | biome: marine biome (ENVO:00000447); feature: deep chlorophyll maximum layer (ENVO:xxxxxxxx); material: "saline water (ENVO:00002010), including plankton (ENVO:xxxxxxxx)" | depth 75 m
CCTTCTTGAACAAAAGGTATATTAAATGCTGTTGATTGTTCTAAATCAAATTTTATTTTATTTTCAAAAGTAGTATTTAATTGTTGTCTATCTGAGTCAAAACTTTTTACAGTTCCAACATGTGTGGTCAATGTGTTGTCTGCTTCAAACGTGCCAGAAACATCTTTTAAAATAAAGTGTGCGATTAACTCTACATCAGGTTTATCATCTTGATTATAATTAATTCCACTATCATTAATCACTAAAGATTCTACTGCACCAATGTCAGTTGTAAGTGCAAGAATTTTTGCACCACTACCATTAGATGATTGAACTGTTATTGTTGGAAGTGCATCATATCCCTCACCACCGTCAGATAAAAATACATCTCTTATTGATGATGCTTCAGCATCAGTTGCAAACGTGTCATGTTCAAGAACAAGTATGTCATTTGGTGTTGAAAATGCATCTAAAGATACTTGAGTTTCATTTGTAAGAATATTGTCACCTGCATCTGAACTTGATAAATCTGTTCCGTCTAAAATTAAAAGATCATTTTCTGGTAATGGATATTCAACGTAAGGACTACTATCATATGAACCTGTTGGAAAATCTGCCATACCATGATTGACTGTTGCATTTGGCATGTAAAAAGTAACGCCAGGAAAATCTATAAAAGTATGTGCGTGTGAGTTATCTTCTCCACCTGCACCTGATTGTGTTAAAAATAAAGGATAAAAATAACCTGTTTTGCCAGCACCTTTTTGATCATACTCTGCTGTACCATAAAGGTAGAATGGGCCATCAACTACATCTTGTGATTCTAATGCAATGTTAAATGGTTCTTCAGTTGATTCTGTTCCACTATCAATAATAAGATTACCTGAACTATCTTCTAATGCAATACCACCACCAACTGCTGATACTACACCTGTTGCTCTTGTGATACCGTCACCACCTGTGAATGTAAGTTTATCACCTACCTCATATCCACTACCTACTGTTTGAACAAATACATCTGATACAGAACCTCTTTTGATATTATTAACAAGCACATCTGCAAAACCATTTCCTTTTGTATTATCAACTGTCAGTGCTTCTTTTGCAGTGTGTAATATACCATCATTAACTATGTTTGCTTTTGTAACAATTGATTTAATAACAAATGTGATAGGTGTATCTGTTACTGCTGATGTTAAATCTAAAGTCTCTCCACTTGTAAAAGTTCCTACTACATTTTCTATATCAAACTCAACGACAGAAGCTGTGTCTTGTTGAAACACAGAGGCGGCATCAACACTTGCAGTTGCGCCTGATGATCTACCTGTGATTACTTGACCAACTGCTTCATTAGAAGATGCACCTGATGATGTACATCTTATTTTTAATTTACCTCTCCAATCACCACCAGATACATTTAGAATATTTTCGTTTGGATAAAATATTTCTGCATTCTCACCTAATAATATTCTGAAGAAAAGTTTGTGACCATCTCTAGTTCCTTTTGCAGAATATAGATCTTTAATATTTTTTACAAGTTTTCTTTTTGCAACACCTGTGGCAAGTGTCTTAGGTATGACACTTAAAAATGCTTCTCTAAACTGATCAAAGTATTCAAAGATTGTATTATCAATATTTGCATAATCCAACATTTGTTGAATATTCTGAACAGGGTTTGTTTTGTATGCATCTAATGTTGCTTCAGAACCTGATGTGTTTCCTTTAACAATTTCACCAAGTTCAAACCTTTGATTTGATGTGATATAGATTTGAGAGTTTCTTGCATCATTAACAAGCACAGTTGCTTCGGCACCTGATGTTTGTCCTACTATTGTTTCACCTATTGTAAATTCAACTGAGTCTTCTAATACAACTCTGTTATCATCTGTTTCTTCTAAAACATAAGATTTAGTGACAGGTTCTAAAACAAGGTAGTTTGTAGTGTAAGTAAACTTCATCCTCGCAGATTCTAAAAATTTATAGAAGTCTCTTACGAAGTTTCTATAAGTTTCGAAATCTGCGTCTTGTAAAAAGTCTGGTAATTGACCTTTTATAAGAGGTGATATCTTTTTATTGAATTTAGGATCATGACTCATTTTTTTTCATTAATAACTTGACGTGCCACCTGATGATGTCACAGTAGTTGTGGCAGTTGTTCCAGAGCCAGTGGTTGTAGTAGTTGTGCCTGATGTTGTGGCTGTATCGATGTTACCATTTAAACTTGTATTAACAAAATCAATTTCTAATATTTGATTTCTCACTGGCACGATATCATTTGAATTAGGTGTCACTATAATTCTTATTTGTGATGATGTTAAATTATCTACATTAAGAACACCAGTGATATTAATATTATTAATTGTTACCAAACCAGAATCATAATCTATTGTACCTGCGCTTGAGTCTGCATAGTTTCTTGTAGTTCCAACGATTGAGTATCTTCTTAAATTACCTTGGCCATCATCATCAAAGAAAAACTCTGATGTCGTATCTGTTCCTACTCTAAAACCAGTTGATGAAACAACACCACCAGTCGATGCTAGATAACCATCCTCTGGGTGTAATAACGCATTGTTAAAAGGGATTCTGTATGAAGTTGTTGTTCCTTGTGTTGGTGTAAAGAACTTTGAAAGTTTAACAGATGTTGTGCTATTTAAAATAGAGTTATCTGCTTCATCGATAAGTTTTGAAACAGCAGATGCTCTGTATTGTGAATTAAATGTTTGTAATGTATTTGAGTTGTATGATTGTAATGCAGTAGTGATCAAACCATCAATATCACTTGATCCCAAAGTTGTTGCAGACGTGTCATAACTATATGTAATTGCAAGTCTTAAAAATGTTGTTTCTGGGTCAACAATCACAGGTGTTATAGATGCAATCGTATAAGTTTTTAAATCACTTACCAATTGTGTTTTTTGTGATGATGTTAAGTTTGCACCAGTCGTAGATTTGATTGATATGAAAACTTTTCCATATTCAGGTGTTGATGTCACACCAGTTGATGAATTAAAACTTCCGTCCTCTCCACCAAAAACTGAAACTGCTTGTGTGTTTGCAAAAACTCTTTTGACTATTGACTCATAATCAGATGTTGTTACAGCTCTACCTTGTGATGCATAATTCAAAGGTGCATTTAATTTTATTGATCGTAATGTCTCAGGTTCTGCACCACCGATTGCATTTGATACTGTGGTTACAGAAATATTTGTTTCGTCACCAATCGAACTTGGTGGATTAAATAATGATGCACCGTTTGCTTCAGTTTTGTTTGTAACAACATATGTTAAAAATACAATGTTACCATCTGCCACTGCTTTTGAAACCACGTCATCTCCAAAGTAAACTTCAAATTGGCCTCCCTCAGTTTCTTGTAAATAATAAACTGTAGATGTAGATTCTAATTGTGTGATATCAGTTGCCTTTGTATAAGTTGTTGAAGTTGTATCTGTAGATGAGTTCTGAACTGTGACTCTTAGTGTGGATGTATCGGCACGATTGTCTCTTAATAAAAATCTTTGTTCTAAGTCTGATGTATCAACTGTATATCTTGTTGTAATATATGTACCTTCAAAAACATCTATGGAATCAAAGTTAACAGAATTACCAAACTTAAATCTTTGTATATCATTTGCTGTTACAAAATTGTAATCTGTGCCATCATATGTTGTTGAAAATTTTGTACCTGCTGGCATTGTGATAGATGTTTGATCAGAAACCACTGTCACGCTGATTTGTGCTTTTGGTGCTCGAGCAGATTGAACTTCATAACCTAAAGTTTTTGCGTGTGATACCACAGATGAACGTAAACCTGCTGTGTCTAAGAACATTTCATTTGCAGCCATGTTTGCATTGTAACCAAGATAGTGAGTGTTGTATGCAAGTGTGTCTAATAATATGTTCATTGCAGAACCATCGAAGTCGTAATCTTTTAATACATCTTGATCTTTTAAAAAAGTTTTTAGATTATCTTTTATTTCATCAAAGTCAAGTTCAGTTACTCTTAAATTTTTTTTATTTACAGTCGTTGCCATTATCGTAATCTCTCTAGAAAGAGGTCTAAGTTTACTAATTCTGTAGGATAGTTTCTAACGTAAAAATCAACAGTGACCTCATATGCGTTGTCATCAAATCTTGGTATCGCTCTTACAGATTGTAGTCTAGCACGAGGTTCAAAGTTTGTAATTACGTCTTCTACTTTTCTTGCAAGTACAACACTGGTGACAGGTGACATATTTTCAAATAATAAATCACGAACACCTGATGAGATCTCTGGGTGAAATGGTTTCTCATGAGGATTAAATTGTACTAAATTACGAATTGATCTTTTGACAGCCTGAATATCTTCTACAACGCTAACATCTTTATTTGTTCTTCTTGTGAAAAATAAATCTAAATCAGTGTTTATTCTTGCAGACTTACTACTTTTATTTGTTAATTGTGCGTCTGTGCCAAAATTACCTGAAACGTGTGCCATAAAGATACTCTCCTATAAGAGTATTTATACACTAATCACCGATGATAACAGTAGAAGAGCTGGAATCTATTTTACCTGCATCGGCGCCATTGAGTTCAGTATCATTATCTAATGTTGTATCACCGAATCGTGCGGCACCTTGTGTACCAGAATTTAGATTGATTGTCTTTCCGTCTATCTTTATATCGCCATCTGCTTTGATTGTTAGATCACCTGTGACATGTATATTATCATTGCCCGTCACAGTTTTGAATCCATTTTTGTGTTGAGTGACAATATCACCATTAGGATGAAACTCTACAAATGAACCTGACTTGTGATAGACATGTATTCTCTCTGCGTCTGTAGTATCGTCAATCTCTATAACGTGACCTGATTCAGATTCAAACACATGATTTTTTGGATAGACAGCGTTGTAAGGATTGGAAGGTTCGCCTGTTACTGTATCAGGCACTTTTACTAATCGTGTACTATCGCCTCTGGCAAGTTTATTTACATCAGATTCATTTAGATAATGACTTAATGGATACGTTCCGTTTGGATCATAAAAACCTTTTGATGTATCAACCTCTTGATTTTGAACACCAGGTAAAGTTCCCATGATAATTGGTTGTTGTTTTTCTGTATCCATAAAAAATCCTACAACCCATGATCCTTCAATAATAAAACTTGGTGATGTTCCTATACCAGAGTTTGCTGAACTTGTAGTTGGTTGCATCACAGTCGCCCAAGGTAAATCTTCTGTAGGTATAGATGTTTTGTTATCTGTGTGAATACCTAAGACACGAACTTGGACTCTTCCTAGTTGACTTGGATCTTCTCTTGATTCTACAACTCCTACGAACCAATGAAATCCGTCCTTACCCATAAAATTTGTTTTGTTCATATCTATTTAAATTTAAAAATGTTTGAATATTTGTTAAACTCTTTACGTTTTGTTGAGTCTGCTTTTGAGTAATCTACATCATTGTCTGCAACACCAACACTTACAGCCATCAAAAATTTTTCATCTGTACTAATCAGTGCGTTGTCATTGTGATTACTTGGAAAAAATCCCATAGTAAAACTACAGTCTAAATGATTTTCATTTGCCAAACCTGCGATTGTCAACGCCATCATGGATGTTTGTACATACGCATTTTTAACATTTGTATATTTTAGAAGTGAATGATCTATATCATTTGGATTTTTATTTTGTATGATCGCTCTTCCGTTACGATTGAGATTACAAGTAAACATAATCACCCAAGGTGCCAATACTTGATTGTTAAACTGAACTAAATTGTATAGAAGAGGTGGTTGTATTCTTTTTTTAATCTTTTTGTATTCTAAAAGTTTTGGCATGAGATCTTCTTGAATATGTTTTTCTCTTTCTCTGCCAATACCCCAAACATTTATCGGGTCAACTATCTTTAACGGATCAATACCTGCCTCTGAATAAACATCATTTTCATCACCATCATAATAATCACAGACAGTTTGTAAACAAAATTTATGTTTATCCTCAGAATACTCTGGTCCAAAAACTTCTGCTTTGATCCATGATAGATCATTTTTCAAAGGAACTAATGAGTAAGTGTCTCGAAGTATTAGATCTATTGTTTCTTTTGACGGAATCTTTGTATCATCATAGAAAAAATGCTGACTTCTTCTTTTTAATCCATTTAACATAACTATATTTATGTGTTATGTTTGATGACATCCTTGATTGATGAGTTTTGAAAATTTCTTGAAACTGACCAGAGAGTATTTTTAAGATTACCTGCAACCATGATGCGTTCACCCTCTACAGATTTAACTTCATGTTGTATATGGCCAGGAAAAACAACAAGATCGCCAGGTTTAGGATTGTATTCATAGTTCGCAGTAGGAAAAATCAAGGGAGCGTATGATGGCATTTTGATATAATATCCAAAAGCAAACTGATAAGGCCAGTGTGAATGAGCTCGTGTCGATGTTTTTTCAGTGTAATGCACACCCCACATCTCATGACATTCGAATTTTGTCTTTGCAAGTTTCGCTGTAATCTGTTCTGCAAGGGCACACGCTTGTTGAGCAATCCACTGATATGAATCACTTTCTTCATGTACATACCAATCAGTCATTCTTGCGTTGACATTTGATGTACGAACAACTCCAACTTTTTCAAGTGTTGTTAATTCTAAATCAATGTGTAAAGGAACTTGTTGCCCTGTTTTACGATTAATATTGATTGACATCGCATCATCGTAGATATTACGTATGGCAAAAGGATAAGTTTCTAATACTTGAATATGATCTTTTGGTCGATTTAAATCCTTTAATGAAATTGTTTGTTGCAGATTTGCGTTGTTCATACTGTAAATGTATCAGAAAATGTGACGAATGTCAACTATTATGATGAGATAAAAGTATTATAAGCGTCCACGTATCCTTGCCAGGTGGATGTACCTAACTGTGATCGTCCTAAAAATGTACAAAGTTCACCATAGTGTGTTGCATCTTTATCTAAAAGTTTATCTTGATACAATACAAAACTCTTACCATCACTTGGATATGTAATCGCATCCATGTTTGCTTTGTAAGTTTTAAATCTTTCATCCCAATCAGATACATTATTACCAGTATCCATGGCATCACAACGTGCTTTGTAGGTGGTTGTAAAGGATGAATGCGTAAAATCACTCCATGTTAGATGAATGACTTTTGAATCTGTCACTGCTACGACCTTATCGTAATCAGTTGTGTCAATACTTACAGACGGATCGATACCAATCTGTACGTGAACATCACCATAATGTGCGTTAGAAGCAGTTTTCTTTGATTCCCAAAGTAAACCTGTCAATGGTGTAGAAAAATCTTCAATATTATCTGCGTTGACGTTATCATAAAGAGTTGACAACCATGTACTCATGTTTGAAATGTTACTAATTGTATCGGAACCAGTCGTTTGTTCGATAAAAACGTTCCAATCTTTGTACGGACTTGAAACCTCTGACTTATTGAGATAGTTATCGTGATAACCAAATGTCTTTCCGATGACATATGCTGCCAGAGATGAAAAATCGTTATGGTTAGATGATAATAAAAAATATTTTGACATGTCAATTACTCCTAATACATGTTTATTTATAAGAAAAGTTTCGTGTGACGCCGCCACAACCATACATCAGAGTATATCAAAGACGCTCGCAGTTCCTAAAAGTTGCTTCGCTGGCTGGTGGAGGTAGAGGGATTCGAACCCACGACCCCTTGAATGCAAATCAAGTGCTCTCCCAACTGAGCTATACCCCCTAAAATATACTGATCAAAGTTTCATTAAGTAGAATTGCAAAGAGTATCATCGCATATTCAATCATATAGAACTCCACTATGCAGTTGCTACTACACCAAGTAGTATGAAAAACGATATACTAAACAATAGAAATGTCAATAGACGTACCATTTTACGCTCCGAATATAATTAATACAAATACAATTGCCATTGAAGTGACAAATAACGCTTTCACGTCTGGTGGAAGTATCATATAGGCTCTCCGACACCATAGTGTTCTTTCTCTAGAAAGTAAGATTCACCATATTTGTAGATTTCTTCTACTAATTGTATTACAGAAGGACCGAAAGACAATTCCGCTAGATGTTTTGCCTTTTCAAGAGTAATACCGTCATAATACCACTCCATAATCTGTTCTTCTTGTTCCATGTACATTGCTTTTACTTTTCCCATAATTTATCCTTTCGATATATTTTAGTATATAACATCCATACGGGTTTGTCAAGAGAATTTAGGGGGGTGGGGGTACCAGAATGTCGCAGTATAAAGGTAGGATTCTACATTGCATTTATAGATTACAAGCCACCACCTACTCTAAAGGGCGGGGTGTCAACCTGTCGCATGTATAGTTCAGAGGGCCTCAACTTCCACCCCACACCGAGAACTCGGAACTTTCATACACTATCGGCGATTGAGAGCCGCTCTATGTGTACTATGTGGGCCACCAAACTACCTTAATGAGGCCACTCTGACTGTATATCACAGATCACTCGAACATACTGTGATGTATCTGTGATATTCTATTAATATATCATAGTTTGTACCATTTGTCAAGGGTTTAGTATTATACGCTGAAATGCTATACTATACCCCCAGGCACATAACCTATTATACCACAGGTTTGGGCTTTTGTCAAGGCCTTTTCGGGCCCCGATGGGATTTTTCGATAATTTTTGTGAGATCTCAGAAATTTTTTGCCGGGCGGCCGCAGACTCTAACCAACACTACTTACTATATTTCTTAGGGTTTTGTAAAGTTTTACGCAAACATGTGGTACAGGTATATATTGTACTTTCTTTCCGTTGACTCTGAGAATATGACCGAAGAAGTCGCCTGATATGTGCGTATATCCTACTATGTGCAGTCTATTACCGTAATGTCTCATCTACCTCTCCATGATAACAACCCTCGGGTATTGTCTCCTCACGTGAAAGACTACTATTCAGTGTGTATTCTGTGTTACAATATAGACAGACCTTACGTATACCACTTCCCATTGTTAAGTATATGTGTGGATGATCCATTGGTGGTGTTTCCCCTATACACTGAAAGTTGCGTACTCCGATTTGTATGGATTGTACACCAATATCGTTCTTATACTGTGGAATACTCATATCAAGCCCCTAGCGAGCGAGCTTACTGTGAGTTGTTGTTCTATTGTATGAGGGTTGGGGGTTTTATTGTAAGTTCGCATGTGTTCTTATATATTCGTATATAAATTGATGTCCTTGTGTGTTTGGATGTCCGTTATCCTTTGATAGTTTCCATGATTTATTCGGAAATGATTTGTTTAATAATGATCGACAATTAAATCCACCAATCTCTTCCATACAGGGCCATCCATGTACATTTGATGTAATATCTCTGTCAATAATGTGTTTACACGCCTTATACGCAGATATATCTATCTCTTTTTGCGTATTATGACCATATCCTACGATGTCAGGTCCTTGCATTTGAAATACATTATTCCCTCGTATTTTATCAACAGCGTACATATAGTTTGGTGTCTTGAGTATATCTATCAATACATCGTCTGTTTTTGAGAAAGTATGCGCTTTTCCTGTCAATCCATGTCGATGCCATTCACTCCATAATATGATGATTTTATCATATGCCTCGTGATATCGACAAAAAGAATCAAATATCCAATCATTTGAACATGCATATCGAGCGATGATATCACAGTCGAAATATTCTGCCCATGTTTTGATGCCGTCATATTCGGGGTAATTCGGATCAGTCCAAGAATCTCCGATACATAATATTTTAGTCATAGTCAAAACATCCACATTCCTCTATATCCTCACCACAAAGAGGGCATTCATCATACCACTCTTCCTCGTCCATTTAGTTTAATACGATGGTTGCAGGTTGTTTTTTTGTTATCTTTTTATTGTATCGCACCAACGGAAACTTTGTTATACCTTTTTCCATACATTTTTCTATAATGTGTCGGAAAGGATATAATTCTTCCGATAGTTTGATTTTATTACCATATCGTTTCATCTACTCATCCTCTGTTTGTTCACATATGACGCATTTATTATCGACTAAATCTGTCTCACAACTTGGGCATATCTGATAACTGTATTTTGTTTCGTAACTTGTTGTTCCGTACTCGATACTATCAGGTATTCTTTTCCACCAATCTTTTACATTCAGATTCGGATTGTGATACATGTCTTTATGTGGTTGCGTCATTCTACCAAATATCCTCGTATTTACTTGGAGCCTGTGCCTCCTCGTATTTCAGTGTTCCGTCATGCGTTTTAAAACTTTCCGCTGTTTTAAATGTTCCTACTGTTACTACCACTGCTAGAATGATGATAAAGTGCGCCACAGCAGTATATCCAAAGATCACAAATGATCCGAAATACAGTGAAAATGTGATACACCACATCCATGCCAATAATTGTAGTACCAGATGTCGTACTTGCATGTCTTTTATATGTCGTAATGGATTCCAATTGGCATCCATAATACTATTCCATGTGTCGTAAGTTAATTGTCTCATTTTTGCCTCCATTTAGTTAGAATATTGCCTTCGCCTGTTGATAAGTTACAACCTCCTCCAATAGAACCATCGCATTCATGCGTATGATAAAACCATGTCGCAGGTTTAGTATATAGTATTCCTAGAATTAGAAACACAAATAATATTATCGCAATAATAAATTCTTTCATTGTATACCTTTCAAAAATTTATAAACTCGTATATAATAATCAAATACTAGAGGTTGTTCGTCTGGGTTTGGTATGTTTGGAAACATCTCTAATAACTCTTTTATTTGTTCATCTGTCATACTCTTCGTTTTCTAAAATATCTACGCCATAACGCTGATCTTGTCATGGATACCACAGTAAATATCAAAGCAATACCCATACTGTCTAATATACTTGGATATAGATCGAACAATGGAAATATGAGTAATTGTATGACAATCGCAAGTAGAAAACCACTTCCTACATCAATAATACTTTCAATAATATCACTTGTCATACTCAACTACATATGCACCCTTTTTAGATGTTCGTATATCTTTATCTCTGTTATTATCTTTTATGATCTCTAATTGTAATTCTAGATCACCCATAAAACCGATATACTTTCCACCACGTTTTTCTGCAAAGTATCTGGCAACCCTAGAATTAGCGTGATATGTGTATGTTTTGTTTTTCATGTCAACTCCTATAGATGTAAACTGGGTCATATTCCTTTATTACTGGTTTGATTTTTTCATATCCTAATGGTAACAAAATGTCAGAATAATCATAATTTTTCATTTCTTCAATCATTATTGTTGGTTTGTATTTTTTTATTGTTTTCATTGCGCCTTTGAGAACATGTCGTTCACTACCTTCAACATCTATCTTAATAAAATCAGGTGATGTCTTTAAACTGTCAAGTGTTCTTGTCTCAACCATGATCTCTCTGTAATCAAATTTTCGATTGAATTTTTTTTCCCAATGTAAAAAATTTTCCTCAAAAAATGTTGACAATCCTTGAAACTCATGTTCATCTACTACATAAAATTTTTTTGTTGTTTCTTCATCATACAATGCAACATTTTTTCTTGCATCAAATGATATCACTACATCAAAACATCGTGTTAATATATCAGTGGCTGCGTTAGTGCATGATCCTAAATCAAGAGCTTGTTTAAATGATTTGTTACAATCAGAATGTGCAGTTAAGGCACCTTCTAAATTGTCAATCATACTACAACCCAAGTGCTTTCTCCATTTCAGATCCCTCAAGTGGTAAATTGTTTCCGTCTTGAATCCATTCTACTAATTGATGAAAGTAAAATGCTTCGTCCTCTTTGTCTGCATTTTCTAGTGCTGTTGCGGCCAGATACAATGACTTCTTAAGGTTCATTGCGTCCATACCTGAGTCAAGTTTTTTAGTGAATTTGCCTGGTCGTTGATTGGTCATTTGTCGCCTCCATAATAACTTTTTCCATAAAATATAATCCTTGCATATATCCCTCAAACCTATTCATGTTTATATTCTCATTTTCTTTAAGAGGTCTATCTTGCATTTTCCTACGATATTGATCTAGTATATCATCAATGCGTATTTTTTCAACTTCTAAAGTGACCCTAGTAAAATCAATAGGTTCTACTTTAAACTTCTCTAATTCATCTTTAGGCATAGTGTGAATCCATGTATCTTATATCTGTCATCTGTTTATTATACTGTCGCATTGATTTTTTAGATGACTTTTTAAT
>CEQB01017505.1_pt1 | contig 12210 bp, 19 predicted proteins | sample 530581 | NCBI WGS metagenome assembly CEQB01 (sample SAMEA2620588, study PRJEB7988) | marine metagenome | biome: marine biome (ENVO:00000447); feature: deep chlorophyll maximum layer (ENVO:xxxxxxxx); material: "saline water (ENVO:00002010), including plankton (ENVO:xxxxxxxx)" | depth 75 m
ATGCAGGGAACAACGGGGTCACAAATGATCACGCGGTCTGCGTCGGCGTCAAGGCGGGGATGGCCGATGCTTCCGGAACCACTAAAGGCTTTGGTGACCAAAATACTTTAATTGGCAACTATGCGGTCCCTGGCACAACTGGTGATGCAAACTCAATTTCAATTGGCTACAACGCCACTGGGCACGGCGCACACACAGCCGTTATTGGAAACTCAAGCATCACGCAGATCGATCCTGGCTCAGATCGTGGGGCCAATCTTGGACAAGTGAGCTACGAGTTCGACGCGGTTCATTGCGTTTCGGTTACCGAAGTTTCAGATGAGCGACTTAAAGAGCAGATTGAAGACACAACACTCGGCGTTGATTTCATTAAGCGCTTGAGACCAGTGAGTTACAAGTTCAAAGACCGCGAAGCCGAATATGAAACGGCCACTCAGACCGTAGTGGACGAAAGCGGTGAAGAGGTTGAGGAGTCCGTTCAGATCCTGAAACAACCGGCGCTTACTTACGCAAGAAAACATCAGGGGCTTATTGCGCAAGAAGTAAAACAGGTTCTTGATGACATTGGGATGGATTCGTCTGACTTTGGCGGATACGTCGATGGAAACATTTCTGGCAACGGCGACCGGTACGCGCTCCGATACCAGCAATTCATTTCACCGCTCATCAAATCCGTTCAGGAGCTTAGCTCTACTATTGAAACTCTCAAAACGAGAATCGAGGTACTCGAAAATGGCGACTAAAACACTACACACTGTTCAAGTAACTATTACTAAATCAATCGCAGAAGGTAGCGTATCGGCATCATGCCAAGCAATTGCGACACTTCCTGAGATTAACGGCACGCGATTCGGCGTAAACCTGCCGCTTGAAGGTGACGGGGTAACAGCTTTGATCAACGATGCTGTTGAAGCGCTCAAGGTCAAGATGTCCGAAGGCGGCCACACGGTCGAAGAGGCTCAACCACCGGCAGAAGAAGAGAGTTAACGTGGAAGAGGGCGGTGCGGCTGCTGGCTTGATCGGCGTTTTGTTAATTGCGATGCGAGTAATTGAGCGCAGCGTTGACAAAAAGAACGGCAGCAATGGCACCGCCAAACTCGATACCCGCATGGCGTTGGCCGAGCAGCAGTTAGCTGAACTGAAAGAAGATATCGCAAAGCTCACAGAGAAAGTGGTTGAAAACCTCAAGCTTACATACGAGCTGCGCGAAAAACAAATTGTGCAAGATGCGGTGAATGAGGCTCTTAAGCACAAAGGCAATGGTCAGCATGACCCAGGGGGTGCCAAGTGAGTATTAAAGGACAAACCAAAGGCTGGAGGTCATCGGAGTTCCTCGTCACCGTTGCGGCAATGTGCGTGGCAATCGCGACCGTGCTTTGGGAGGACAACCAGATTGTTAGTGCCCTAGCTGGCTTGGCCGGAATCATTGCACCGGCAGCTTATTCGGCAAGTCGCGCCATGGTTAAATCAGCGCTCGTAAAATCCGACGCACTGAAAGAGGTGGCCGGAAAAAAGTCATCAGAGGATTGATGGATGTCAGCAAGGCATTCAACACGACTGGTCATGGCGCTGACCTCGGCTTACGTCTTAGCGGCGTTGGTGGCGATGAAGTTCGGGCCGCAGTGGTTGGAGAGATTGCTGGCGAAATCACTGATGGGCTCGAAGCGTTCGCGACCGCAGAGGTACAGCTCGACAAGAAACTAGACTGGGCAGCGACTGCTGGCCTGAAATGGAGATGGTGACATGCCTAGAGGGCCAGGAACATATGGAAGCAAGGTTGGTCGTCCGCCGAAACCAAAAAAAGCAAAACCCAAGAAAACGAAGCCCAAAAAATCTAAGAAATGAGCTGGGCAGGCAAATGGTTTAAGGCGGATGAGTTCGCTTGCACTTGTGGATGTGGCGGGAAAGATGTTCACCCAAAGCTCGTGGAGCTTCTCGACACCATCCGTGAGGAGGTGGGTCAACCTCTACGTGTGACGAGCTCATACCGCTGCGCCGACAGGAACGCCGCAGTGGGCGGGGTAAAGTCGTCTCAGCACCTACCTCACAAGGGGCAAGCCTACGCTGCAGACATCACCTATTCCAATCGTAGTTTGAGGGGCAATCGAGAGAACCTCTTCAGGCTCTTCTGGCACGCGGAGAGAGCTGCTGAGAGGATGGGCCTTGTCGTAGGTCTCGGATTGTACGAACCGCGCTCAGGGGCGTTCCTGCACGTCGACGTGCGGGGCTGCAGGCCTAAGCCAATGAAAGCAGCGAGGTGGCTGAAATGGTCCTGGCCCCGTATGCCCTAAGCCTGTATTTCATTTGTGATGGATACTTCATTTGCGCTCTCGCATGAGTAGTCGGGCGAATTGCTTCAAGCCCTCAGTCGTCATCCAGGTCTTTTCAGCCAGATGCTCAACCCAATCTAGAATCTTCTCACGAGTGTCAGTGTGGCGTAGCTTGATGATGTATTCGTAGCCGCCCATCTCGGTGATGATAGCGTCATCCGTAACCCTCCATAACTGAGCTGGAGGCTTAGCAGTAATCTCTGAAAGCTTGGTGATATTTAAGTTCGGCATTTTTATGTTCCTAACTGAATAACTTCTACGACGGATACGCCGGAAGAACCATTCGAGTAGCCGTAAACTACACCAGCATCATCAACATTACTGCTGGCTGCTCGGGGCAGAGCATCGGCGAGAACAAAGAAGCCACCCGCTGGGATGGTATGGACCCACTGTCGCAGGACCTGAACCTCAAGGCTCTGACTCGAACCGGCAGACCATGCGCTACTGCTGTTGATATGAATGACGGCTGTGCTGTCACGAGCCACTAGGCCATATCGGGCGCCCGACCTAGCCGTGTTGGCAGCTCCCGCGTCGACAACAAAGAGGTGCTGGTTGCTTCCAAACCCCGCAGCGTCCGACCATGGTGTGCCTGAGCCTGCTGTAAGGGTTACCATATTGGTGCTTCCGAGGGCAGTGTTTGCCACAGTCACAACACCACCGGTAGAGACTTTGTCTCCCATTCTTGTGTAGCCGACTATCGTTACGCTGTTTGTCGTGTCTGTATTCCGAATTGCTAAACACTGCTCAGTCTGAATCCCCTCATCAGTCGTGTCGTTTTGGGCAGCGTGATGAACAATTGCAGAGTAGAGAGGGTTCGCTCCGTCCGAAAGTGACGGCAACTCGATCCGCTTAATAATAGCTTCATCTGGCGTCAGCTCATAGGCAGCCGACTTCGTTTTAAAATAAGGGTTCGAGTAATCCGCGTTCTCACTTAGAATCGTCTCTAGAGTCATCTTTGAGTAGGTTGTCATTGGGCTCTCCTATTTTATAACCACATTCGTTTTGCAAAAATTCCAGCGCATCTAGATATCCAAAACAGACCTTGCACACCCACCCTAGCTCAGTGAGCTGACGCATCCATTCCTTTTGTTCGGCGGACACACGACTGGGCGCTGGCTTTGCTCGCTTTAGCTCGATAACAACACCTGGAGCATGGGGAAACTTCGGCGCTCGAGTAAATACGGCCAAGTCAGGAAACCCCTTATGTGCCCCCATCCTTTTCATCCGCGCACCTGCCACTGGTGAGCGTGCCGCGATCCCCATTGGGCAATGTTGGAACAAGAGGTCTGCTTTTCGGAGGTCGGCGACCAACCACAATTGTTCTTGTTCTTCGCTTGGATACTTTGATTTCGCGCGTTTCCGCTTCGTAGGCGAGTCGACCCTTTGGGCTTTCTGAAAAAACCTTTGCGTCGCGTTCAAGACTCTCTGTGAGTGATCTGCCATGCCAGGAGTATATTCGATTGTGTCGCGTTTTGGTACTCATCGTTTTCAATTCAAGATCTAGAATTACCCCTCGCCAGGACGTCTCGTGTTTCAGGAGGTTTCCTTTCAAGCTTCGAGACAAAGTGTGGTCTACCCCTGGCGAGGGTTTTCGTTGCCTGCAAAATTACAGGCCGCGACTTGTAACAGTCGTTTTGCTGTCAGGTATGCTAACCCCGGCACGACTGCATTGCCTATGCTGCGGTGTCGGTCCACCCAATTGGGAACCCCATAAGCGCTTCCGTAAACTCGCACGATAGCTTTCCAGGCTTCCCCCACACCCCACTGGTTGCCCTCGTAAAGAGACTTGCGGTACCTGCACTCGGGCGGCTCTTGTTCACACCGTTCTGCGAGCTGCCGTAAATCGAGGCTGTTGGTGTAGGCAATGATGTAAATTCGCTCGCGAAGGTGCGGGAGACCGAGCGAGCTCGCGCATAGAGTGTCCCATTCGATTTCACACAACCCGCCATCGTAAAGGGCAGCGAGCACTTCATCGAGTCCCCGAACAGTGAGACCTGGGGAGTTCTCCAGCAGCACTGCTGTGGGTCGAAGCGCCCCGATAAGCCGATGCATCTCCCAGAAAAGGGAGGACTCTCGCCCCTCCAGACCTGCTCGTTTTCCGCAGACTGCGATGTCTGTGCAGGGCCAGCCTCCGATGATGATGTCACATCGTTCGAGGTCAGCAGGGTCAATTGATTCGATAGCTCCATAACGCCTCGCGCTGGGAAAATTCTTGGCCAGGACCGCCTGGCAGAACTCGTCCTTCTCGATCTGCCAGGCAATCTGCGAATTGGGGATGGCAGCTAGGACCCCAAGATCATAACCACCGATCCCCGAAAAGCAGCTACCGATTTTAATCGGCGTCATCCTCTTCCTCTCCCTCGTCCTCTTCTTCTACCCCTTGCTCCTCATCCTGGTCTGCCTCCCTTCGGGCGTCCCAAAACTCCTCGGGCAGCTCTGCGAATTGAGCTTCGTGATAGGCGGCTCCTTCAAGGTCATTACTGTAAACGTCGTCACGCCGCTTTGGCATTACATCTCCTCCAGCTCTTTACGTAGTCCTCGAGCCCGAAGCACACTTGCTCGATACTCGTTAATCGCCATCTCTCCCGCTTCCTGCAGGTTGCCAGTGGCGCCGTATGCATCACCCTCTTTTTGGCGAGCAGCAGCATCGGCCATCTTCTGAGTTACACCACGGCTAAAGCCGCCACTGATAACTGCTTGATAGGCGGCAGCGGGACTGTCTTCCTTTAAGCAGCGGCCAACACGGTGGATGGCCTGCTCCATATCGCGCTGCAGGTTCTGCTCTTTCAGCAGTTGGCCCTGAATGACTTTTCTCTGGTAGGCTTGTCGCGTGCTAGGCTTTTCGTTCTTCTTGAATGGCCACATTATGCTGCACCTCTCGCCGGGTGAAGGGACTTTTGCTTTTTAGGAAATAGGCGACGAAACAGCCCTGGAAGAGCCTTTACGCGGCGAGCCAAGATTGCGTACATGTTGGTGTCTGGTGCCGTGGCATTACGCGCAGCCTTAAGCTGCTCACAAACGGCCTCATACAAAGATGCCAGCTCTGCCTGCTCCTCGTCACCCGTCACCCGGTAGCGCGACTGGAACAGGGCTGCTTCGTTTGAAAACGCAGCATGCAGTTTCTTCAAGTCACTGTGGTAGTTTTTCAGTGTTACCATGTCCTGCTTAATTTCTTTCCTACTCACTGAAGCACCTCCTTGATGATGATGCTGTCTAAGCTAGACCGGTAGGTAGGGCTGACCTCTCCACCGCAGTCTCCGACCAGGCACGGGTTTTCAAGGGTTGCTTTATCGACATAAATTACACGAACAGGGCGCCAGACGGGGTCGATGCCTGTAGGGCGACCGAGTTCAGCCTTAATGACCCGACGCTCCATTTCATCATTAAAAACCGGGGCAACACTTTTGCGCTCGCTTGGTTTTGCTGGGTTATGAAGCAGGTTGTCTGTACCCTGTTTCGCAAAATGCAAAAGCGCTGCAACGACTCCTGCAAAAATGATTATAAATAATACGCTGGCGCCACCGCCTTTAGCTTCTTCCATGGTTGCTTCCTTTTTTGTGTTATTGCCTATCGCTTGAAATGAATCTCGCGGTCAGCGTTACCGGCGTGCTGAATCACACACCCGATCTTTGAGAACACCTCGGCAAAGCGCTCTGGATACGCGCCGAAGTAAACGAAGACTGTGCCGTGGGCTGGCGAGTCAGTCTTGTTGTGAGGTCCGTAGAATTTGATGCGACCCTGAACAAAGCACAGGCTGCCATCCCACAACTCAGCGAACCACCTGGTGTCGGTTGCATTGTTAATGCAGATAATCATCTGCTCTGTGGTGCCACGGTTAAGTTCGGCCAATGCCTTGTCGATCCAGTCGTGAATGACTTTGCGACCATAGGGAGGGTTTAAAAACACACGACCGGGCCAGGGCTGATGGAGACCATTGCGGCCTTCGGCTGCTGAGTAGTAGACGTGAGCGTTAACAGTCGTGTTTGCTTCACTGCAAGACGCTGGATCCAAGTCGATGTCACCAAGCACCTCTTTCACAAGTTCGATGTATTTGGCAGGCGTGTACCAATCGGGCGGGCCGTCAAGACCGACTGTTGGGAGCTTTCGAGCAACGACCTCGGCCACCACATCCTGAGTGACTTTGCCACCGGATTCCTCAACAGCCTCTTGCCACGCTTCAGCTCTGTCGTCTGGGTGGAGCTTCTTAAGCGGGCGAACCTGTCGCTCGTTGGTGGGCAGCTCAGATGTGCCGGGGTTAGCTTCAATCTGGGCCACAGTCTCTGCCGCATTGATGAGCCGGTAGACATGCTGCCGTGTGTAATTCCAACGACTGCGACAGTAGTCATCGAAAGTGGCGTGCTGCTCTCGATACAGCTTCTCGTCTCTGATGGTGGCGAGGGCTTGGCCAACGTCAACGAAGGTGTCAAAACCTCGCTGAATGGTTTCCTCGAGTGCGGCGAAGGTGCTGCGCTGCGGCACAGTCAGGCTATTCATATTGATACTCCAAGTTGTACAATTTGCAGTTTGTAGGATCACCGTCTCGGTGAACGATGCGCGAGTGTTTGGGTCGTGGACCCATGAAGGTTCGGAGAACGAGCGCTCTGACTTGCTGGGTCTTTTTTCCATCTGCGTTGCAGAGGGAGACAATGAGGACATCGGAAGGGGCGTAACCCACTTTGAGAACTTTCGGCTCGCTGCGTTTACGCCACGACCTAACGCGGCCATGAGTCGAGACTTCGTAGTCATTGAATCCCTCAATGCGCTTCCATCGCTCCAGGGTCATCGGGTCTCTAGGACCTTCATCACTTGATATTCCTCGCAAGCCGCGAGTAGGCCTTTTCGGTCGAGGTTCACTCCGTGCTTTGAGCACAGCCACGTTGGGTCTCCTTTGAAATCGGGGGTGAGGTATTTGCATGTCCGACAGTTGCGGGCAGGTGGTGCGTTTCGATGGCAGACGTCACGGTGAGAGCAAAGATTGCGGCAAACGAAGTAGCCTTCATTCTCTGCGATTTTGGGAACCTCTTCATGCCACAGCTCAAGCAGGCGCTTGCCTTTGCTAATCTCAAGCCTTGCGAGATCACGGTCGACTTCAAAGAACTCGGTGTAAATTTCTTGCGAGTCGCAGTTCAGCGCCATGAAGCAGCAAACCTCGAGTTCGGCGTGAAACATGTAAAGGTGGCACTGTACCCAATATTTGACGTTAGCTTTCTCCAGGCCCTGCTTCTGAAGAGTGTTGAAAGTCGCGTTGCCCATCGACTTGCACTCCCAGAGAGCCCACTGATCCTCGTCCAGTTCGGGAAGGCCTTTGACAACGCCGTCCACGGAGCCTGCGAGAAAGCCACAGCCTTCAACTTTGAAGCTGAATTGCTTGCCAGTTAATTCCTCGACATCACAGACAGTGAAGCCTGCACTGCGCAGGTAGCGCTTAAGTCGTTCTTCATCCCCGTGGCCGCGATCGAACTTGCGTAAGATCTTCGCAGCGAACTGCTTCTCGCTGACCCAGTGATTGTCGTTCCAGATTTGACGCAGACAAGGACTGCCAAGGTTCGAGAAGCCGCTATGATCTCGAAAGTTTAACCTTGGTGGGTTGTCTCGCTGAATGGCGAGGTCCATGAGTTCTTGAGTGGTCGTCATATTAAAATTGGTATTCGTATATTTATTTCATTCAGAGAAAGGGCGCCCCGGCGGCAGTGCATCGACCGCCGAGGCACCAAGTAGTCAATAAGGGACGGAACCCTGTTTTGACTGTGGTGACTGCCAACCGCCAGGTGCCTGCATTGTTGGAGCTGGCTGAGCGGGGGAAGCCTGCGCAGCAGGTTCAGAACGCGGTGGCAACGGGGCAGAAGGCTTCTGCACATGTCGCTGCATGCCTCCTACCTCGTAAGACTCCTTGTCGGTCTGCGGGTTCTTCCGCGTGTAGACGTCCAAGACAAAGGGGATGTTGAAGATTTCTGAGATGTCGTTGAAGCCATTAGGGCGACCAACCGCGTAGAGCAGTGCATCCATTCGCTCTTCGAAAATCTCATTGCTCTTGGGAGCAGAGACGTGATTCGCATTCAGGCGGATATAGATACTCTTGCCTGCATAGTCGCCTTCAACAATGCGAAACTCGAAGCTGATGCGGTCGCAAGTGTCGGCGCTTGAACGCTGTGTCTCTGTGCTGACAAGCTGCACAACGTAGCGACCAGCCTTTGGCTTGCCCAGCATTGGTGCGACGCTTCCTTTGGGTTTGTAAGCAAAACTCATGATTGAACTCCTGATTGAATTTTGGTGATTATGTGGCCAAGGTCAGGCGGCTCGTAGAAATCGAGCTGACCCGAACGGTCCCCAGCGTTGTAGGTTTCACAGCCGTGGCACTGGATGACACGCTGCGGGTTCCCCTCCTCGTCATTGACGAAGCGAAGGAAAAGAATTTCGTCCATGAGAAACAGCAATTCATTGGCCAGGATTTTACCCGGCATCAGCGGCATCATTCTGCCATCCTCGCCTGGGGCAATTTTGCTGATGAAAATGATGTGCTTGTCCATGATGTTTTTGATGTCATTGATCCACTCGCGAACGTTGCGAGCGACGTTGCCAAAGGCTTGGCGAGGATCCGCGACACGCTTCATCTCTTCAGCGAGATGCATCTCTGCAAGGACGCTGATGGAGTCGATGCCAATGCAGTCAAACGCCTGGTATTTATCCGTACCCAAGAGACCGTCCCTGAGCTTCAGTGCATCCATCCAAGAGCGGATCTGAATCGCCGGGAGCGCGACACCCTGGTTACAAAGCTGCCCGTTCTCACAGTCCACAACAAGTGGACGGCCAGGCAGTGTGCGCATCGAGAAAGTTTTACCAGTCTTTGGTAGGCCAGCGAGCACTGCGTTAACGCCACGATTTGAACACAGTTCAGTCGTTGTTGTGATTAGCAGATCATCGTTAAGCATCGTTGACCTCTACCTTCACGTTGACCTTGCCATTCTTGGACTCGATGGCGCGGCAGCAGTACTTGTAAAGTTCCGGGTTGCCCAGCTCCAGCGCTCGAAGCTTCTTCATGTCGAGGACAGTTTTGCTGACGAACGGGGAGAGAACCTCGGGAATGCTGTCTTGAATTTGCGCGAGCTCATCCGGCAGAATTCTGCGATTCAGCTTGCTTGTGGTGACGACGCGAAATGCACCGTTGTCCATGCGCAAGCTTCCTTCTTGCTGAGTACCCACGAGCTTTACGATCTCGTTATCGACAATGTCTTCGCGGGCTGAGAGGCTGGCTTTCTGGAGCTTCAGTTCTCGCTTCTCCTCGCAGAGAGCATGAAGCTTGTGGCTTGTTTGTTGGTCCATGGTTAGGTTCCTTCCTTCTGTGCAAAGTCTTCGAGTGCGTTGAGGTCGAGGCAGTAAGTCTTGGCGCGGGCACGGCAGACGATGCGGCCCAGGATGAACGTGCGAGCCAGCGTGTCGCTTTCACGAACAACTGAGTCCACGATTCGGAGCTGCGGCATCTGATACTGGAAGCGCTGGTTGTTGCCTTGGTTGCCGATAAGAATGCCTTCGGCTTTAAATGCTCGGCAGATAGTGGGCGAGCCGCCATAATCAGCAACAAGTTGTCGCCACTGGTCAGTCGTTAGGTAGATTCGAGGTGGCTTATCGTTGTTCTCTTCATCGTCGATGTATCCTGCGAAGCGTCGGTAGTCGGCTTTTGGATCAGTCGCCCTTGTCCCAGCATCGTCATAGACAATCGAAACCAAACGACCGCCCCGGTTGGCGTCGATCCAGCGGACGATGCCCTGAGCACAGCGGTGAACGTCATCTGTTGAGTCGGCTGCTTCAGTGTCGAGCCACGCTCTCATGACAGCCTTCGGGGCCTCAAGAAACTTGGTCGACCAATCACCAGGCAGAATGCCAAGCTCCCATGCCAGCCAGCCAGCGTATGCGACGAGAGCACAGCGCTCAGCGAGCCTGTTGTGCGCCGAATGCTTCACCATGTCGGCGAAATGTTTCTTGTAGATGTGGTTGTATTCGAGCTTGCGAAGGTGCCACGCTTGGTCATCCTCAAGGGACTCTTCAATTAGCTTGGTAATGAACATGCGCCCCGGCGCACCGCCGATTGTTTGCGATAGATCTTCGACTCGCTTTGAAACGGCGCGGGCCTCGGACACTTCCATGCCGGTATCGAACTCCTTATGGGAGATTGCGATATCTGCAGCACGCAGTCGTTGGCCTTCCTTCATGTCCTTGACGATGGGGCTAACCCAGTCACGGATGGAGTATTCGCCCGTGGACATCCAGAGCATGCGCCATTCCTTCGGCTTCTCGAGTTGAGTCACATTGACACGACGGCTTCTGCCGATACCGTTGGCGAGCCCGTAGAGCAGATTGAGAATCAGCGCAGAGCCCGAGCTGTCGCCCTTACCGCGCACACCGGACTGGCCAATCTCGTCGATGAAAGCAACACGGTCATTGTGCGCAAAGCCAAGGTCCTCTTTAAGCGTGACACCAGTGCCGTCAAAAGAGACAGGGCGTGAGCCCCAGACAGACTTGCCAATGTCGAGAGCACGGGACTTTCCACGGCTAGACTCGCCATAGAAGTGGATACCGCCCATCACAAACGACGGCACATTGAGAGCCCTGATGAGTGGGCCAGCGAAAGCCATTTGCAGAGCGAATGTCCACATCTTGCTTTTGCCTGCAAGCTTTACGAGTTCTTCCCAATTGTCCCAGCACGGTTCGGCCTTGGTCAGGAAGGCGTCGTGCTGATCTATTGTACTGACCTCATTGCCCTCAGGCAGTACGCTGTCACCCAGCACAAAGTGCTTGTTGCAGTTGGACCAGCCTGGCTTTGAATGGATGGTCACGGTTTGCAGGCCATCGCTCTGCATCAGGTATTTGCTGAAGAGGTTCTGCGTCGAGAGCCCCTTGGTTAAAGCTTCTCGCTGCACGGTGAAGCCAAGGCGGGCGAGTCGCTGGTAGACGCCAGAGCTGTCGTTGCCAGTTAGCTCGTGGTCCCAGACAATCTCACTGATCTCTTCATGTGTTATTGGATGGTCGAACGTAAGGTAGCTGCCGTTGGCCCCACTATCTGCATCAAAGAGACGGGCTGACACCCAGGCACGAGTGCTTGTAAAGGGCACATAGGAGTCCCCCTGACGAGCCTCCAGCCGGGCGCCCTTGCCACGGTCCTTGCAGTGTAGGGTGAACATGCCGGATGAAAACATCTCGTTGTCTAATGCAACTACTGAAGCTTCTGGCTCCATTGGAGACCCTCCGTGCGGCGGCTTGATTGGATTGCTTTGAGAACCTTGTTGGTGCGCAGGTCATGGTGATCACCGAAGCGCTCGATGTAGCGTGGGACCATGACGGCCCAGATTTCATCATCCGTCCAACCAGCGTGAACCATGGCTGCGACAGATGTCATGAGGATTGCGTGACGGTTGCCTGGCTGCATCTCATCAACGTGAGAGATAATAGTGGCGCGAAGCTCTGCAGGCGTGGAGGCAGAGCGGCGCTCCATCTTCATTCGCGCGAGCTCATCATCCAGGCTTCCTTGCCACGAGGCCCTGGTGCGGTCGGATCGCATGACACCCATGGGTGACTGTGGCTGATCGAGACCAACCTCAGCGATGTACTCAGTGATGGCCGTCTCTAGGAGAGCCATGCGGCTGGTCGTCACCTTGGGAAGCTCCCAAACTGGGACATCAGCCAGGCTTGGCCCGCGCCAGGTGTACGGTCGTTTGGTGTCGGGGTGGATGCCTTCTAGGATTGTCTGGCCAGAGTCGGCGAAGATTTCCACAACCGGGCGAAACTTGCGAGAGCGATACTGGGCCCAGCCGTCTGCTTTCGCGTAGATGAGCTTTCGCTTGGGGGCGTTACCTATTGAGACAAGCGAAGTGCCACCCAGGACTTC
>CEQB01037262.1_pt1 | contig 12180 bp, 13 predicted proteins | sample 530581 | NCBI WGS metagenome assembly CEQB01 (sample SAMEA2620588, study PRJEB7988) | marine metagenome | biome: marine biome (ENVO:00000447); feature: deep chlorophyll maximum layer (ENVO:xxxxxxxx); material: "saline water (ENVO:00002010), including plankton (ENVO:xxxxxxxx)" | depth 75 m
GGAAGTAACTCCTTGACTCTCATAACGAGATGCTCTGGTAACATCTTTCTCGCCATTACGGGTTTCAACAGTATCATCATACATCGCGCCTTTAAACTCAAGCATCTCGTATAATGCCTCAGCAGTTTGGCGTGCATCATCAGCATCATCATTATGCCAAACTGTTAGATTAGTTGCATATTCAATGATATAATTAGCAAACTTAACAGCCTTCTCAACACCTTCTTCAAGCTGAGAAGTGAAATCTCTAAAGCCTTCAAAGCCATTATCATTTATAGAGATTTCATCATATCTAGATTCGCCTTTTCTCAGCTGGCCTTGATTACGAATTGAAAAACTAACAGATGTATTCTTTTTATCTTGTTTCATTATATTATCCTTATCTTTTGTTATTATGATTTACAGTGGCGCAAGCGCCACCACAACGAGGGCGTTCCATCTTTTAATTAGGTATGTCTGGCCACCACGAAAGAACTTGAATGCAACACAACTGCGTGAATGAATGCGGAGCATTCTAGTTCTTTCAGGTAATTGTGAGGTGTTTACGCAGTATAGTGAGCTATTTAAACTGGCCTGTATGTACACTGCACGCAGACAGTTTAAACCACGAAGTAAACTCAACACAATTACACGTTGGCATACCTAATTAAAAGGGGGTAGGGGTACTGTATATCTCTCCCACACATTCTACAACAAATTTTCAAAAGTGGGTAGAGCGACCAAGTTGCGTTTTCTTATCTTCAACTATGTCAAAAAAGTATTATAACCCAAATACCGACTCAATGACCGAGTGGGATAGTGATAACGATAAATGGGTAACAGTCACAATGGATCAAAAGAATATTGATGATTTTCTGTTTTTAAGAGACTATATAGAAGCTGAAATGCAAATCGAGTCGTGTATAGAAATGCAAAAAGACGACTACGAAATAAAATTTGAAAATTTTTTAAAAAAAAACTTGCAAAACTAGATGGAATGGTTGTTTTTTATACAGTATATATACAGTACAGTATATAAACTGTATTATTATACTATGTATAATAATACTGTACAGTGTATATACTGTAGTACTCATGGATTATTTAACTAGAAGGCTCAAGGTAAATAACTATGAGGATATGACCTATCCCGTTTATACTAAGAAAGAAGCAGATGAGAGGGATATTGCGTACAAACCTTGGAAAGATTGCGTTGCTGGGGATTTTGGTCTTTCCGATGATGGTTATGTCGCAGAATGCATTGCACATAATCAATATAAGACTAGCATTGAATTGCAGTTTTCCTTTGGTAGAATGTGGCTTTCAGACAGAGCTAAGTTATTATACGAACCAAGAAGGTTATCTGGTAACTATGCCACTGTATCCACCGCATCCTTTGAATACTTGGAAGGAAAACACGCAAGAACTAAACGAGCAGTTGACATCTATACAAGAATGTTGCTCGGTGGAACTCCCATTGATTGGTCAATTATTGGAAAAGCGTACAGACCTGACCAAAAAAGACCCGACCTTACTGCAAAAAGACTATTTAAACAAGAGGCTGTCAAAAACATGGTAGATAAAAGAATAGATAAAGCATTAAAAGAAAAAGGAATTACGGAGGGAGAGGTTCTAGATGTCATTGCAGATGCAATTACACTAGCTAGAACCAAAGAAGACCCTGGCACAATGCTGAGAGGTGCAGAGCAATATATACGAATATTAGATATGTTGCCTAAAAAAGCAGTTCAGACAGATACAATGCAAATTGATATGACAAGTCAAATTGTAGATCAAATTGAAAAAGAAGAAAAAAGGGTCAAACTGGAACAAAAAAAGGAGATAACTGCAAATGGGAGCTAAAGGCTTATCACCAATGGCTGATAGAGAGCCTACATGGTACAAAAAACGCATTCTTTTGAAATATGTGGATGAAGAGCAGATGGAACTATTTTATCAAATTTTAAAGACCATTGCGGAAGAAAATGGAATTAAGGTAGAAAATGGCGAAGTAGATTACATTATGGGTTCTGATTATTAATTACGCACACAAACGCAACTCGTTAGGTAAAATACACTAGGTGTCAGCAAAAGTTAATAACAAGACCATCATAGAAAAACTGAGGCATGATATGGTTCTCTTTGGGAAAATAGCTATGCCTCAGATGTTTTCTGCGCCATCTCCTAAGTTTCATCACATTATTGCAGAAGATTTATTAAATAAGTCTGAAAAGCAAATAAATATTATTGCCCCTAGGGGTCACGCCAAAAGTTCTATCGTAGGTGGCGTACTCCCACTGTACCATTTGATGTTTGACCAGGGGAAAAAGCTAATCGTGTTGGTATCTCGAACTCAAGACCATGCAGTAAAGCTTTTGGGTACAATTAAAGACTGCTTAGACTATTCTCAGCAATTTAGGCAGTTGTTTGGATATTGGGGGCAACATTCTGCTAGAAGTTGGGCAAAATCAGAAATAGAGCTAAAAGACGGTTCTATGATAATCTGTAAAGGTACAGGTCAGCAGTTGCGAGGCATTAAAGTAGGAAACCAACGCCCTACGCTTATAATTGTTGATGACCCTGAAGATGAAAACAATACTAAGACCGCTGAAGCAATGGAACATAACCTTCGATGGTTGCTGCAATCAGCAGTTCCATCGGTTGACCCGCAAAAAGGAAGAATCATTGTAATTGGCACTCCTCAACACGAAAGATGCTTGGTTGAAACCTTAAAAGTGATGAAGGGGTGGACAAATAGAGTATTTAAGCCTGATATTGAAAAAGGTATCTCATTATGGGAAGAATGGTGGCCTGTAAAAAAATTAATTCAGAAAAAAGAAGAATTAGAGTCAATTAACAGACTTTCTGTGTTTTACAGAGAATATATGTGTGAAATCGTTGGTGATGAAGACCAACTGTTTAAAAAAGAAGATATTCAGTACTATGAGGGGAAACTTCGTTTTAATAAAGAAAATAATCCAATGTTAGACCTTACAGAGATTGATGGTACAAAAGTAAATGAATCTGTGCCAATTAATATCTTTACAGGGGTAGACCCAGCTTCAAGTGTAAAACAAACTGCTGACTATTCGGTTATATTTAATCTAGCGATAGATGACAAGGGAAGGAAGTTTGTATTGCCTTACTATCGTAAACACGCTAAGCCACTAGCTTTAGCAGAAGCTATTGTAGATAACTTTAGAAAGTTCCGTAGTACAAAAACAAGAATTGAATCTGTTGGGTATCAGGAAATGTTAAGACAATATGTGCAAATGCGATGTGATGAAGAAGGATTATACATTCCTGGCTTAAATATTAAAGAAAACCCTAGAACAAGCAAATCACACCGATTAGAAAGTCTTCAACCTTCTTTTGCTAAGAAAGAAGTATTTATTATGAAGAATATGCAGAATTTAGAAGATGAAATGCTTTTATTCCCTCGTGGAAAGCATGACGACCTTTTGGATGGACTCTTTTATGCATTTAAAGGTTCATATAAACCTTTTCATGAAGATTCTGAAGTTCCTGTCTTAGGAATGAACTATCGCCAAAATAATGATTGGCAAATTAGTTAATGGTGTAGACCGAGGGATTTGGGAAATGATAAGTTCATTCCCAAAATGCCCCATACCAAAAATAAACTTGTCACAGAAACAGAACGCTTATTAGATGACTTTCACTCCGAAAGAGCTACTTGGGCATCTCAGGCAATGGAAGATGACGAGTTCCGCAATAATCAGCAGTGGAAATCTGCTCATGTTACTACACTAGAAAAAAGGTCACAAAACCCAATAGTAGACAATGTTGTTCACCCCGCAGTTGAACAAGCAAAAGCCCTCCTTACTGCAAATAAACCAAAGTTTCAATCTACAGGTAGAGATGATAGCGATACAAAGGTGGGCAGAATTTTTGCAGATATTATGTCTTACATATGGGATAAGTCTAATGGCAACGTACAGATCAAACAAGTTGTAGATGATTATTACGTAAAAGGAATGGGGGTCATACAAGCCTATGTTGACCCGATGAAGGATTTTGGACGTGGGGAAGTATGTATCCATAGTATTGACCCCCTCGATGTGTATATAGACCCAAATAGTCGAGATACTTTTTGTAGAGATGCATCAGATATTATGATTGCAAGGTTATTTACAGAAAAACAATTGAAACAGTTATATCCACAAGTAAACACGAAAGATATGACTACATCTGCAAATGACAGATACCCTGCAATGTCTAGGGAGTCTACACAAGACCAAATGATTGGGCCAATGTCTAATGATACCTATTCCTCAGATACAAAATACTATGAAGTAATTGATAGATATAAAAAAGAGAAACATAAGTATTTCCATGTACTAGATACTTTAACAGGCGAAGAAGTAGTCTTAAATAAGGATGGTTTTGCAGAATACGCTAAAGAACCCGCGATTAAAATGACAAATGCTGATGGTGAAAGTTATATTACAGAGCAATCTAGTGTAACAGAGCTAATTGGAGTATTTGAAGCAACAGGTGGTATTTATCACTTTATGGAAGATTTACAAACGGGTCAACCAACAATAATGCCAGGCCCCGAGCATGAAGAGGCAATACCAAATAGCGGACATCAAATTGAAGTTATTACTAAAGGTGCTTTGGTTGAATTAGGCATTATTGTTTCTAATAAAATAAAAACAGACAGAATTAGAAGAATTTTATGTGCGGGTGGAAAACTACTATATGATTACATCATGGATATAGATGATTACCCAATAGTTACATTAATGAATAGACACAATCGAAATCCATATCCAATGAGTGATGTGCGCTTTGTAAAGCCTATTCAAGAGTACATTAATAAAGTTACTTCTTTAATAATTGCACACGCTTCTAGTTCAACTAATACAAAACTGCTTATTCCAAGAGGTTCAATGAATCGTAGGCAATTAGAAGAAGAATGGGCAAGAGCGGGTACAGGTGTAATTGAATATGATCCTGAACTTGGTACACCAATTGTTGCGGGACCAATTCCACTTCCTAATGAATTATATAAGAACAGAGAAGATGCAAAACAGAGTATATATCATATTTTGGGTATTCACCCTTTACAACATGGCGACCCATCTGCCGCTCCTAGTACTTACAAGGGAACTGTGGCTATTGATGAGTACGCTCAAAGAAGAATTAAATCAAAGATTGATGATGTTGATGAAGCATTGAATCAGATTGGAAAGATCATTGTTCAATTGATTCAACAAACCTATACGGATGAAAAAGTAGTCCGCATTATGAAACCAGATGGGAGATTAGCTGAATCTGTAATGAATCAGCCAGTCTATGATGATTTTACCAATGAGATTATTGGCAGAGTAAATGATGTTACGATTGGTAAGTATGATTTGGTTGTTGTGAGCGGTTCAACCTTACCATCAAATAGATGGGCAAGATTTGATTATTACATGACCCTATACGAAAAGGGAATTATTGATGCTCAAGAAGTCTTAGAGCAAACAGAGGTAGCGGACACAGAGGGCGTTATGCAACGAACAAGTATTATACAACAACAACAGCAAATGATTCAGCAGTTAGAAGAAGAACTCAAAAATACTAAAGGTGATTTACAAACTGCACAACGTGAATCAACACACGATAGAAAACGTGTTGAAATAGAAAAATTTAAAACAAAGCTGAACTCTGCTTCAAACAAGAATGAGTCAGCTACCAAGCTATTTGAAGCAAGATTAAATGATGAGCTTAGAATAGCAAAAGAAGATTTAAGACGAGAAGAAAACCAAAAAGGAACTGTTGCTGTTTCGTAACAAATAGTTCCAAAGGAGAATAAAATGTCTGAACAAACACAAACCTTGGATGCTGGAGCTAACGAACCTGAATATTTTGATTTAGGGGGAGAAGCACCAATTCAAGAGAGTGATTCGGGTCAAGAGCAAGAAGCTCCAAACCCTGTAGATGAGTTGGAGAGTTATGATGAAAATCTAGCGCCTCCAACATTTCAAAACTTAGAAGAAGTTTCTGAGGAGTCCGCTCCAAAAGAAGATACTTCACGTTTTGAATACTGGCAGAGCAAATACGACCAAAAGGCAAGTGAATACAACAAACTACAAGAAGAAATGGGTCAATATGAGAAGGTTAAACCAATTGCAAACTATATTCAAGAAAACCCTGATATTTTGAAAGGTGTTGCTAAATCACTTTCTGGGGATACCCCGACTGTTGCCGACACTAACGAACAGTTGGCATCTCCAAAGAAACCAGAGCGTCCCGCTAAACCTGTCAATTATGACTCATCTGAAGCTTATATGGATGTAGATAGTGCAAGTTATAAATATCGTGAAGCGATGGATAACTATCGTGATCAAATGATAGACTATAGCGAACAAGCTGAACAATATAGAATAAATCAGTTAGAGGCAAAAGAAAATCAGATACGTCAAGCGCAACAGCAATACGAAGCGCAAAGACAAGCAGATAGTACACGAAATGAACTAATGAGTAAATATGGATATACTCCTGATAAAGCTCAAGAGTTTATGCAGTATTATTCTAGCCCTGAATCTCTAACACTAGACAATCTTGTTCGTTTAGATAAAATGCGCTCCGCTCCAAGCCAAGCTGAAGTTGAACAAAGGCAGAAAGCCGAAATGATGAAGCAAAAACAAAATACTCTAAATACGCCTCCACCCGCAGGGGTAGTGAGTGCGCAATCAGAGCCTCAGATTAGTGAGGAAGATGCTTTTAATCTCGGTTTGATGCGAAACAGAAGATAATGGTTTAATTAAAAACGGAGAAAACATAACATGGCAAGTAATGCAAAAACATTAGGGTCATCGGGTGTTTTATACACAGACAGACGTGATTTTTATATGCGTCCTAATGTGGTTAAAGAACTCTGGACTGACGTAACGCCTTTTACAACAGTTGTTGCTAACCAGCAAACAATTTCAGGTTTAAAAGACCCTCAGTTCAAGATGTTTGAACATCGCAACCCTTGGCAAAAACAATACTTTCAACAAAGCACAACTCAAGCAGTTGCCGCTGATAACGGAGCTGACACTTGGACTGTCAAATCTGGTTCAGTAGTTGGACTTGAAGGTGAAGGTGGAGATTATGCATATAACAGTTGGATTGGACTTGAATGCGAAGTCTGGTCTGCTTTAACCCCAGGTTCTACTAAACGAGGCGTAGTATTAATTACTGCTGTTGCAGGTAGTGGTTCAAGTGCAAATATAAGTGTTAAAAATATGGGAGATGCATCAATTACTCCCTCAGATGGTGACTATTTAATAGTTGTTGGTAACGCTTATGGTGAAGGTACATCAGCTGGAACTGCTTGGAGTGATGAGCTATCAGTAGTTTACAACCAATGTCAGATATTTAAGACACCTCTTCAAATTACTGGTACTCTTTTAGAGGCATCATTAAGAGGTGAATCATCTGAGTTGGCTAGACTAAGAGATCAAAAGTCACAAGAGCATAAGATTCAAAAAGAACGTGCTTTCTTATTTGGTCGTTCACCGATTAATACATCTGCTGGTTTTGATGACAATTCACTATCTGATGCGGATGGCAATATTGTTCGTTCTTGCATGGGTATCATCCCTGCAATTGAAAAACATGGTGCTGCATCAGGAGCTGACCAAAACAGATTCGAAATCTCAGAAGCAAGTTATTCTTACGATAACTTTGTAGATGACATGGAAAAAGTGTTTCAATATGTTCCTGAAGCTGGAATGAAACGTGCTTTCTGTGGAATGGGTGCAATGAGCTACTTTTCTAAAATGTCTGGTGCTTCTGGTCTTGCAGGTAATTCTGGTTGGACTGTAAACCTTGGTGATATGAAAAGAGATGCTCTTGGTTTTAACTACAGAGTGCTTGAGTCGCCTCATGGTGCATTGCAGTTAATTCCAACTCCAGTTCTAAGAGAAACGTACAACAAAACTATGCTTGTAGTTTCAGATGAAAATCTGTTCCATGCACAGTATAGAGCGCCAAAGTTCCAAGCTAACATCTTAACTGATGATGCTTACGATGGTGTTAAAGACCAGTACATGTCTGATGAAGGAATTGGTGTTACACTAATTGAAAGTCACAAGCTATTCAACATTGTAGCGTAAGGGAGGCATATTATGGCTAAACCTTATTTAGGTGGTTCAAGTGGTGGAGTTAAAGCAGTTAGTGCTGACGTAACATTGCAAATTGCTGATTCTGGAAAGACTATATTTATGTCTGAAGGTTCTGCGGCGTATGACATTACGTTACCTGCAGTCAGTAATAAAGGTTGGGAAGCTAAATTTATTTTAGTTGCTTCTCCAGCAAGTTATGACATAGACATTAAAGCAGCGTCTGGTGATGAAGATAAAATCAAAGGGATTGAATTTTCTGATGCTGATACTGCTTCTGCTACAGATAGTGATTGGGATAAAATCACTTTCAGTACTAATGGCGTGGCGGGAGATTATGTAAATGTAATATCCGACGGAACAAGTTGGTATATGCATATTCATGCTTCGGCTGATAACTCAGTTACACAAACTGATTAATAACAAATAGAGTGAGGGGCTTTATGCCCCTCCTCTTGTAAGGGAATATTATGGAAAGTAAAAAAATAAAAGAATCAAGAGTAATTACTACTACTGCTAATTTATTGTCAACTGATAGTGAAGATATTATTTTTATGGAAGCCGAATCGGATGATCAAGTTATTTCATTACCAAAAGATTTAATACCAGGCTTGTCTTATACATTTATTCACTCAAATGCATCTGGTGCTTCTACCTGTAGAATAACACCAACAAATTCAAAAATTATTGGATATGTTAATCAGCATGAAGGTGGAAATGCAGATGCAACAACTGCTGATGGTTTAGTTTCTGTTTTAGATGGGGCTGATGGCAAATACATTCAATTAACTAAAGCAACTGGCCACCAAGGTGATTTTATCAAATTAATTTGTAATGGGAGTGATTGGTATGTTGCTGGTGGATTAGGAATTTTTACTCATGAGTCGTAAAAAGAAAACAGTAAAAAAGAAAGCGGTCAAACCGAGTAAAAAAAAAGACCCAGTTATGGACGCTCTAAGAAAGCCTATTAAGATTTAATGGCAACATTTGAAGCACAAGTAGAGGCTCAGACCTCAATAGCAATAACAGATGTTAGTACACCTACTCAAAATGAATTATCTCAATTCTTAAAAGATGGTGTGCTTGACGTTACTGCTAGAACTTTAAAATCAAATCCAAGTGATTTTCAAGATTTTATTAAAGTAAGTGCAGAGCAAACTTCAAATGGATTGGATGTAAATGGCGCACAAATTATTAAAGTATTGCGAGAAGATGGGACAGATGGACAATGGAGAAATTGCAAACAAGTAGGTATTGAAATGGAATTTGCATCAAGAGACACAGGCAGTATTCACTTGGCAACAACTAATAATCCTGTCTTTATGATTCAAAGTAATGGAACAGTACATATACAACCTGCCGCTACTTCAGGTGGCGCTAATTCATATAAAGTTTATTATATCAATAATGTCCCTGTAGATAAAGCAGAACAAGCATTGGTTTATTCTCATAGCGATATAGGATTTTTTGCAGACGATAAAGTATATCTTGTTGTGATCTATGCATCTATTAAAACAATAGAAGCAAAGCTATCTTCTTATACGATTGATGATGAAGATATTGAATTAGTTCAATCATTACAGGTAACTCTTGCAACATTGAAAGATAGTTACGAAAAGGCATTTATTGTATGACCCAAAAACAATTAATTGAAATAGTGCAAATACATCATCCTGAAATGAGCGAGACACAAATACGTTTGTATTTAAATCAAGCATTAGATGAGTTTTGCAGAAAAACAGAAATATTAAAAACCCAAAGTACAATAACGTCAACTGCAAATAAGCGCTATTATGACTTAGATGCTTTTGGGAAAAAATTTATTAAAGTAGAAAGAGTGGAGTTTGATAAAAATGAAATTTCTCAATTATCAGGCAGACCCGATAAATATAGTAATTCATAATGGCTAATGTAACAGAAAAAGTTTGGTGGGTAGAAACAGAATCAGAAACTGCTAATGAAGTAAATGACCCGCAATTAGGACTTGCTCAATACTCCAGGGTAGATGAAAATATTACTTATACACATTTAAGCGCAGGGAAAGAAATAAAAATATATGGCTCTGTTTATGATGAAGACTTTGTTAGTACTAGCGGAGGAGATGGTTCTGGAGGTATACGACTAGATGAGCGCCCCAATATTCCTGTCGATTTTCACGATGCTTTAACTCATTTTGTAATTATGAAAGGTTACGAAATGAAACCTGAAGCAATACAATTAGCGCAATATTTTGAAAACAAATGGAATATGTGTATAAACGAAGGAAGAGAATACAGTAATACAGATATGCAAGGCTCTACTCCTTCAATTATCCCATATGATTTTTAACCAATATGACCATGAGAACTGTCAAGCTCGGTAAGTCATAAGCAAGGAGAAACAAGATGACAATGCATAAATACTCAGTAAACGAATCAAGCAACATAGGATTAGGACAAGCTGGTTCTATTTTAGAAACAGGAAATACTGCTGTATCTGGTAAAAAAATAGTAGCGATTACATTTTTAGAAGATGCAGTATTTAGTGTTCTTACACCTGAAAGTGGAACAAATCAATACATAGGAAACTCCAACAACAATGGAGATAGTACTGCAAGTGTTACTTTTCCACAAGGAGTTACAATCTTTGGTCGCTGGTCTGCGTTTACATTATCAAGCGGTTCAGTAGTAGCATACTTAGGCTAGATCAATGCTGGGATTAGGCAGCAGTCTAGCTAAAGGGGGAGTATCCCTTTTAACATACGTTAAGGATAACCTTAAACTATACCTTGATTTTAAATCTAATAAGTCAGACACCCTCAAGTTTCCTTGTGAGGGTTCAACTTCATTTAATGGCACTAATCAACAAATAGAACTGTCGGATGCGGGATTTCCATCTGGTAATTCACCATTTACAATTTCTTGTTGGTTTAATAAAACTGCATCAGTTAGTTATGCGGCTCTTGTTTCTTGGGGTACTGCAAGTAATAATAATGCAAACTACTTAAACCTTGATAATGCAAATCATGTAAAAGCGGGGTTTTATAGTAACGACCTTGAAAATGGTTCAGGAACTGACACATCAGCAGGTACTTGGTATCACGCTACAGTTACATATGACGGAACAACAAGAAGAATATATGTAAATGGTTCAGAAGAAGTAAATGATACACCATCATCTGTTAATGTTACATTGGGTGGAACTTTGTACATAGGTACTTTTTTTGGTACTTATGATTTTAATGGCAAAATAGCAAATGTAGGAGTTTGGTCAAGAGCTTTATCTGTAGAAGAAATCAACTCTGTAATGAGAAAGAACTACAGTCAGTTAGGCTCTGTAGAAAAAACAAGTTTAGTTATGTGGCAATCTCTTGACTCTACGAGTGAAAAAGCACTTGCTTTAGATGGCACAGGGGATTTTGTTCAAGCAAGTTTATCATCTAATACAATAGGGCAAACATATTCTTTTTGGTGGAGTACTACAAATACAGGAATTAATAATTGGATATTTGCACTAAAAGAAGACTCTACTTATCGAGCAAGATTTTATCAAGACTATGCTTACCAATTTAGAGTGGGTACTCAAGCAGATGCTAATTATGTTTATGTAGGAGCAAGTGGTAACTCTACAGGGGTATATACCACTGGTAAATGGCATCATATATTAGTATATATAGATAATACGATTGGTAATTCTAAAGTATATGTAAATGGAGTTTCTTTAACAATCTCTGGAGCAAGTGGTAGTTCGTCTGTAGGAACATCCAACACACTTGTTATAGGAAATAAAGCTGGAAATATAAATCAATTTGCAGTATGGGATGGAGATAAAACCTCAAATGCATCTGCTATATATGCTTTGGGTGTGAACTCAACTTGGACAGATTCTTATAGCACAGATATGCTTGGGTATTGGAAACTTAATACAGCAAGTACTTCATCAAATGCTGTTATTGATTTAAGTGGAAATTCTGTTCATGGGACTGTTAATGGTAATCCTACATTAACTCATATTCCACTTGATTCTACTACAAACAATAATGATGGAGGGCTTATAGGAGCAGCAACTACTACATCAGTATATGGTGGTAATGCTCCAGTTC
>CEQB01050347.1_pt1 | contig 12130 bp, 13 predicted proteins | sample 530581 | NCBI WGS metagenome assembly CEQB01 (sample SAMEA2620588, study PRJEB7988) | marine metagenome | biome: marine biome (ENVO:00000447); feature: deep chlorophyll maximum layer (ENVO:xxxxxxxx); material: "saline water (ENVO:00002010), including plankton (ENVO:xxxxxxxx)" | depth 75 m
AACCTTTTTTTTAATTATTTTTTTTCGTTAATAAAATCAATAACTTATGTGCCTGTAATTGCACCAGATAATTTGATATTTAATCAGAATTAATCAGAAGTGGATACTCGCTCCCTGTCAAATCCATCGAGTTCCTTGAATTTCACGGGATTCACCGGGTTCCTTTCGCCAGAATCCCTGGCCCGAAAAAAAACGTTTTTTTTCCGCAGCCGTTTCGCGCGGTTATTAGGGCCCGGGTGTGCGCGTGCGTGCCCGCGAAACCTATGCACCTACCTGGTTTATCTGGTGGGGTAAAATACTATAAACGGATAAATTAATGTAGTATATATACAATTATTTTAGTTTTTTTTACTAAAGCGTTGGTAAATGCCAATAAATACAATATATCAATAAATATGTTTACTTAATTATAAGTTAAGTTATATAATCAACTATTATGAGTACTAAAGGTGCAGGTGGATATAGAAAAGGCGCAGGTAGACCTAAAGGATCTTTAGGTGATAAGTCTTTAGCAGTTCAAGCTTTGTTAGAAAAGGTTGGATGTAATCCTATTGAAGCTCTAGCTAATATAGCTATGGATAACAGTAATACACCAGAGTTAAGATTCCAAGCTAATAAAGAACTAGCACAGTACGTTGCTCCTAAAAGAAGAGCTGTTGAGCTTGATGCAGAAGTTGACGGAGGTATTAGCGTCAATGTATTAAGCTTTTCGGAAACAAAAAATAAAGACGAAGGTTACGATTAATCTTGGAAATTAACTTGCCTCACAATTGGAAGCCGAGAAGCTACCAACAGAAGCTTTGGACTTACCTAGAAAAGGGTGGTAAGCGCGCTGTTGCCGTATGGCATCGTCGTGCTGGTAAAGATTTACTTTCAATAAACTGGTGCGCAACTGCTGCACTACAAAGAAAAGGATTGTACTGGCACTTACTACCGACTTATAATCAAGGAAGAAAGATCGTCTGGGACGGTATGACCAGGGATGGTCGATCTTTTTTAGAACACTTCCCAAAGCCGCTTTGGGCAAATGTCAACAATACAGACATGAGGCTAGAACTTAAGAATGGATCTATTTACCAAGTTGTTGGAACAGATAACGTTGACCGCCTTGTGGGATCAAACCCCGTGGGAGTTGTCTTCTCAGAATACAGTCTTCAGGATCCAAGAGCATGGGATCTCGTTCGTCCCATCTTGGCAGAGAATGGAGGATGGGCAATTTTTATTTACACCGCTAGAGGTAGAAATCACGGATACGACATGTTTAATATGGCTGGTAGAAATGAGCGATGGTTTTGTGAGCGATTAAGTGTTGATGATACTGCTGTATTGAGTGGAGATGCAATTGAAGAAGAACGCGAAGCTGGTATGCCAGAAGAGCTAATACAGCAAGAGTTTTATTGTAGCTTTGACGCACCACTTACAGGTTCATATTATGGTAGTTTAATGGCCAAAGCCTTGGCAGAAGAACGTATTACAAAAGTTCCATATGAGCCTAGATTAGAAGTAAATACTGCTTGGGACTTAGGAATGGGTGATAATACATCCATTATATTTTACCAGCAGTTCCATACTGAGATTAGAATTATAGACTATTATGAGAATCAAGGAGAAGGAATTCCGCACTATATTAATTACCTGCGAGAGAAAGATTATCTGTATGGGTACCATATTGCGCCACATGACATAAAAGTTAGAGAGATGGGTACGGGAAAATCTAGGTGGGAAGTTGCTAGAGATTTAGGACTTACATTTAGAATATGTCCTAACGTACAAATTGATGATGGTATAGAAGCAGCAAGAACTGTAATTCCGAGGTGTTATTTTGATGAAAAACGGTGTAGTTTACTAATTGAGGCATTGAGGCAATACAGGAAAGATTATGACGAGAAAAACAAGGTTTATAAGACTAGACCTTTACACGATTGGAGTAGTCATGCTGCAGATGCTTTTAGATACCTTGCATTGGGAACAAGGGACAAAGTCAAAACAAGGCAGGAGCTCCCAACTCATGCCGAAGATAACTACAGTATATTAGGAGGTTAATATGGGAGGAGCTGTAAAAGCAATTGCATCGCCTGTCAAAAGTATTTTTTCTTCACCTAAAGCTCCAGCAGTTCCTGCTGCGCCAAAGCCAAAAAAAGTTGAGGCAAAAGCATTAGTAAAGAAAAAGCGTGGATCAGAGTATGGCAGAGCTGGTACAATTCTAACAAGTGCTCAGGGTATTGAAGAAGAAGCAGATATTGTTAGAAAAACATTATTAGGTGCATAATGGATTTAGTTACTAGTATCATACAGAAACAAGAAGCTTTAAAAAGCTTTCGTTCTCCTTGGGAAAACATGTGGCAAGAATGCACAGACTACGTTAACCCAAACAGAGGAGATTTTTCTACTGAACAATATCGCGGTTCACAACATCGCGTTGATAAAATTTATGATACTACTGCACCACTTGCAAATGAACAACTTGCTTCTGGTTTACATAGTTTTTTAACATCTCCATCAGCAAAATGGTTTGCGTTAAAAACTTTTGATGATGATGTTAATCGTCAATTAGAAGTAAAGAATTGGCTAGATAAAACAACTACAATACTATATGACCGCGTGTTTCAGTCACCTATGAGTAATTTTTTAAGTCAATCTCACGAGTTATATTTAGATTTAGGTTCATTTGGAACAGGTGTTATGATGGTGCAAGATATACCCGGTTCAGGTATTACATTTAGAACTTACCACCTTGCCGATTGTTTTATACAAGAGAATGATAAAGGCCATGTAGATACTTTATATCGCAGGTATAAAAGAACAGGTAAGCAACTTATAGAACGCTTTGGAGAAGCTGTTCCTGAAAAAGTTAGAGAGATGTCGTATAAGGATCCATATAAAGAATTTGAAGTAATACATGCTGTTGAACCTTCTGAAACATATGGTGACCCTTCACAAAAGAAAGCTACTAATAAAAACTTTAAGTCATGTTACGTATTAGTTGAAGAGAAAGCTTTATTAGAAGAAGGTGGCTTTGACGAGTTTCCATATATGGTTCCTCGCTGGCAAAAAGTTGCAGGAGAAATATATGGACGTTCACCATCAATGACATCACTTCCTGATATTAAAATGGTTAATGCCATGATGAAAACAATTATTAAAGGTGCTCAAAAAATGGTAGACCCACCATTACTTGTACCTGACGATGGATTTGTATTACCTGTAAGAACCGTTCCTGGAGGATTAAATTTTTATAGAGCAGGTCAACAAGAAAAGATAGAGCCATTAGAAACAAGAGGTAGACCTGACATCGGCTTTGACTTACTACAAAATAGAAGAGAACATATTCTAGCAGCTTTCCATGTTGATTGGTTAAAGATGCCAGAGCAAAAGACAGGGAGAATGACTGCAACAGAAGTAGTTGCAAGACAAGAAGAAAAGATGAGACTTATGGGTCCAATGGTTGGAAGACTACAAGTAGAATTCCTCGGACCTCTGATCGAAAGAGTATTTAGTATTATGACTAGAAAGAATTTAATTCCACCTGCACCTCAAGTGATTCAGGATATGGATTTAAAAATTGAATATACATCACCAATGGCAAGAGCACAAAAATCAGGACAGCTCATGTCAGTGTCGAGATTATTTGAAAGTATGGTACCGTTATTTCAAGCCAAGCCTGAGCTACTTGATAATATGAATACTGATGAGACGTTTAGATACTTCCATCATTTACTCGATGCACCACCACAAATATTAAACACTGAAGAAGATGTCAGTGAAGTTAGACAAGAGAGACAGGAACAGCAACAAGCTATGATGGAAGCAGAACAACTTCAATCACAGTCACAGTCAGCAAAATCTATGGCTGAGGCACAAAAGCTAAATAGAGAGGTATAACATGGCAAAGCCAAGAAGTATGCAAAAGCTCAATGAGCATTATAAGGCAGTATTTGACACAAAAGATGGAGAAATTGTTCTTAATCACTTGTGCAAAATAGGTTTCGTCTTTGACACTACACATGTCCCAGGCGATGCTTACGAGACAGCTCACCGTGAAGGTATGAGACGTGTCGTAATTTCAATCCTCAAGTTTCTTGAAAAGAAGCCTGAGCACTTTAAAAATATGTTAAATATGGAGGTTACAAATGAGTGAAGAAGCACAAGCTGGGTCCGTAGTTACGGGTAGCTCAGAAGCGCCAGATGCAGCACCACAAGCCGACTGGAAAGCTTCACTACCTGAAGATCTACGCTCTGACCCATCATTAGCAGATATTAAAGATGTAGAAAACTTAACTAAAAGTTTTATCAATGGACAGAAGCTTATAGGTAAAGATAAAATAGCTTTACCTGGTAAAGAAGCAACTGAGACAGAGATGAGTGACTTTTATGCTGCTTTAGGAAGACCAGAAGAAGCAAAAGGTTATGACTTTGGTGAACGTCCTAAAATGCCAGAAGGTGTTACTTATGATGAAAACTTTGAAACACAATTTAGAGATATTGCTTTTCAAGCAGGTTTAACACCACAACAAGCTAAAACAATTTACGATGGTTACCATGAGTATGTTAATAACTCATATGCCACGGACGCCGAAACAAGTCAACTACAACATTCAGAGTGGATTGACGGTCTTAAAAAAGAATTCGGTAAAGCTTATAATGAAAGAGTAGATTTAGCTCAACGTGCTGTAGAAACTTATGGTACACCTGAACTTAAAGAATGGTTAGAAGGTACTGGTATGGGAAATAATCCAATGTTTGTAAGATTATTTGCAAAAGTTGGAGAAGGACTCGCTGAAGGAAAACCAGACACTGGAGCAGATAGGAGCTTTATTATGACACCAGATCAAGCAAGACAAGAGATTGCAAGGTTTAATCGCGACCCTGAGTTTATGAAAGCTTATCAAAATGGAGATAATCCAAATCATTCAGAAGCTGTAGAGAAAATGAATGCATTATTTAAGCTAGCATATCCTGATGAGACGCCAGTTCAACCTGCATAAATAAGTGTACGAACTAATATAAAAGTTGTACTATTTATCTTGATGGGTAGCCGGTTCGGTCCATCCGTCGACAGGGGCAGAGACGTAAACAAGCAAGTAAACGTCCATTTGGGTAGCGTTAACGAAAATGTATTAATGATTAATGGAGGCAAATAGTATGTCAGTAAATATTACAACAGCTTTTGTCAATCAGTATAGAGCTAACGTTGAGCACCTTTTACAACAAAAAGGTTCTCGTTTACGTAATATTGTTCGTACAGAGACACAAAACGCTGAATTTGAATACTATGACCGTATAGGGTCTGTGGATGCAGTTGAAGTTACTTCTAGACATTCTGACACTCCTCTAATCTCTACTCCTCATGACAGACGTCAAGTCTCATTGAGGGATTTTGATTGGGCGGATATGATTGACAGAACTGATAGAATTAGACTTTTAATTGACCCATCAAGTCCTTATGCTCAAAATGCCGCTTGGGCGCTTGGAAGAAAAATGGATGATGTAATTATAGATGCAGCATTCGGTACTGCTTACTCAGGTAAGACCGGATCTACTTCTGTTGCATTTGATACTTCTTCAAGTCAAATAGCTGTGAACTATGTGGAGTCTGGTTCAGCTTCTAACTCAGGTTTAACCATTGGAAAACTTAGAAGAGCAAAACAATTATTGGATGCGAACGAAACTGATCCTTCGGACCCAAGATTTTGTGTTGTAACTGCTAAGCAAATAAATGACTTATTACAAACTACTGAAGTAACAAGCTCTGACTTTAACACAGTTAAAGCTTTAGTTGCTGGTGAAGTAAATTCATTTATGGGATTCCAGTTTGTTAGAACTGAAAGAGTAGCAACTGATTCTTCTTCATATAGAAGAGTAATAGCATTTGCAAAAAGCGGTCTTCTTTTAGCTGTCGGTGCCGATGTCAATGTTGATATTGGTCCTAGACGTGATAAGAGAAACTCTACCCAAGTGTACTGTTCCGCTTCTTTCGGGGCAACCCGTATGGAAGAAGGAAAAGTAATCGAAATTAAATGTGCTGAATAACGGAGGATAACTATGGCAGTAACAACTCAAAAGTCTACAGAGTATACTAATGCTACAGCAACTCCTGTAACTCAAAATGATCCACATGTATATCATGGGAGATTAAGAATTATGTTCTTTACTCACGATCAAGATGGAGCAGGTGATGCGACTTCTTCTGTTGCACTCGGCAAATTACCTGGCGGTAAAGTTAAAGTCCTTTTAAGCCTATCAAGAGTTTACTGTAACTGGACTACAAGTTCAGCTGCACTAGACCTTGGCTGGGACGCTTATACTGCTTCGGATGGTACTACTACTGCAGCTGATCCTGATGGATTAGTTGACGGTTTAGATGTAGATACTGTTGGATACTTTACATTAGAAGGTGCACTAGCTGGCGTGAAAGCGACAGGTGGTACATACACTTTTGAAAGTACTGATGGTGTTGTAATTAGAGCTACATCTCAAGGTACAGCGATTGCAAGTGGAGACGATCTAGTAGGTTATATAATCTATGTAGTAGATTAAAACTTGGTTAAGGTGCCGGACTATAAAGTACATCCGGCACTTTAACACCTTAACGAGGATATAATATGGCAGCAAGTAAAATTAATATTGTAAACAAAGCGCTGGGATTACTAGGTGCTGAGTTTATTACTTCTCTAACTGAAGATACAAAAGCAGCAAGATTTGCAAATGAACTGTATGATGACACTAGAGATTGTGTATTTAGATTACATCCTTGGAATAGTTGTGTAAAAAGAGCAGCTTTATCATTAACATCAAATACTCCAGCGTATTATTTTAGTAATGAATTCCAATTACCAGGTGATTGGATAAGAATAGTAAGACCTGAAGATGATACCCTAGAGTATAAGATTGAAGGAGATAAACTAGTCACAGAGACTAGTACCTTTAACTGTACATATATTTTTAGAAATGAGGCAGTAGCAGATTATGACCCACTATTAATTGACGTAATTGCTAGTAAACTAGCAGTTAATTTAACCATGCCTTTATTACAAGACCTTAGAGTTTTAGATGCGATGAATGCTTTATACAATCAGAAGCTTTCTGCAGCTAGAAGTGCAGACGCTCAAGAGGGAAGCCCAGAAGGTTTAGATGCAGATTTTTGGCTGGAATCAAGAACATCTGGGTCTACATTAAGCGATTATAGATGGAATAAATATACTACGTAAGGAGATTTTATGGCTAAAAAAGGTTTATATGCAAATATACACGCAAAGCGTAAAAGAATAAAAGGTGGTAGTGGTGAAAAAATGAGGAAAAAAGGTTCTAAAGGTGCACCATCAGACGAAGATTTTAAAAGATCTGCAAAGACAGCAAAAAAGAGATAATGAATAATGGCGTCAGATTCATCACCAGTTATAACAAACTTTACCGCAGGGGAGATAAGTCCTAGGCTAGACGGTCGATTTGATATTGACAAGTACTTTAATGCGGCGTCTACAATACATAACTTTACTGTACAAACTTATGGTGGTGTACAAAAAAGATCAGGCACTAGATATATTGCAGCAATAAAAACTCAAACAGGTTCTAACTCTGGAGCTAGATTAATTCCATTTGTATTTTCTAAAACACAAGCGTATATTTTAGAATTTGGTCATAACTATATAAGATTTTTTAAAGATGAAGGTCAAATATATTCATCAGGGTCTACTCCTTATGAGATAAGTACAACTTATACTGCAGCACAATTATCAGAAATTGACTACGTGCAGTCAGCAGATGTGCTTTATATTGTTCACCCGGACCACGAACCTGCAAAATTAACAAGAACAGGACATACTTCCTGGACGCTTACTGATGTTTCTTTTTATGAACCACCTTATTTTACGGCAAATGACACAGGTAGAGATGTATTAAATGATGTTACACTTACTCCAAGTCACACAACAGGTAGTAGTAGAACTATTACCGCAAGTGCTAGTACTTTTGTAAGTGGTGATGTTGGAAGAGTTATTAGAATTAAGCATATAAGTGGTTCAGATACTACTTGGGGAAATTGTACAATTACAGGATATACAAGTGCAACAGTAGTTACGGTCACTATTAATAAAGATTTTTCAGCAACAACTGCTAGTGGTGATTGGCGTATGAGTGCTTTTTACTCAGGAAACTATCCTGCAAGAGTAACGTTTCATGAGGAAAGATTATTTTATGCTAATACAGATACACATCCAAATACTGTATACGGTTCAGTAACATCAGATTTTGATAATTTTCAACCGGCAGCAATAGATGGAACTTTATCAGATGATAATGCTGTAACATATACAATTTCTTCCGACCAAGTAAACGAAATTACTGCGTTATACGGAGGTAGATATTTACACGTACTTACTAAAGACGGTACATTTAATATTGCTTCAGGATCTGCAACGGCTGCTTTAACTCCTACTTCTGTTCAAGCTATTAGTGAAACAAAAGATGGTGCAGCAGTTTGTAAAATAGCAGTTGCTTCTAAATCAGTACTTTTTATAGGTAAGAATAAAAAGAGAGTTAGAGAGTTTGCGTATAACATTGATTATGATTCTTATACTAGTCCAGATATGTCGGTCTTATCAGAACACCTAGGATATGGGGGAATAGAAGAAATTCAATTTGCAACATATCCAAACAATATTTTATGGGCTAGAAAAACAGATGGTACGCTATTAGGATTAACTTATTATAGAGACCAAGATGTAGTTGCTTGGCATAGACACTCAATAGCCGGCACAAATGCTAAAGTAAAAAGTTTAGCAATTGTACCAGGGGTTGATGATGCTCATGATACTGTATACTTAATTGTTGAAAGAACTATAAATGGAGCTACAAAGCAGTATGTAGAATTTATAGAAGAAGATTATCGTGAAGCAGATGGACATACAAAAGACGATCAATTTTTTGTAGACTCCGGATTAACTTACTCAGGTAGTTCGGCTACAACTATATCAGGATTAGACCATTTAGAAGGACAGACTGTTGCTGTATTAAATAATGGTGCTGTTGAATCTACTAAAACAGTATCATCAGGTGCTATAACATTAACTAATGCTACTACTAAATGTCACGTAGGACTTGCATATGATGCTGAACTTGAGACAGTAAATATAGATCCTAGAAGTCAATATGGAGCAACACAAGGTAAAAAAGCGAGAATAGATAAGGTTATATTTAGATTGTTTGAAACAATCAATTTGAAGGCAGGTCCTAGCTCTACGAATAAAGAATCAATATTGTTTAGAAAAACGACTGATTCAACAGGAGTTCTGGGTCCACAGACAGCGGATTATGAATTTTTAATATCAGACACTTATGGAAAAAATAAGAAAGTGTATGTTGTATCGGATACTCCAACAGCATGTACTGTGTCTGCAATGATGATACAAATGACAACTTACGAATGATAGTAGTACCTTTTGAAACTTGGCATTTTAATTTTTTAGAGCTTGAAGGTCCTGAAAAACAGATGATACAAAATTATGGAAAAAACTGGGAAAACGTAGTACAATATCTATATAACTCGGGTGCCACATATTCTTGGTTTGACGGCGAAAAAATTATTGGAATATGCGGTGTTATGCCGTACTGGAATGGAGTTGGAGAAGCCTATATGTTTTTATCACCTGATTTTAAAACTAAAAAGAAGCGTTGCATTAGAGATATTAAATATTATCTGGATCTAATTTCAGGACAATTTAAGTTTCATAGAGTAGATTGTCATGTAATTAAATCATTTGAAGATGCAATTAAATTTGCAAAGTATCTAGGGTTTAAACATGAAGCAACTCTAGAAAAATTTGGACCTAATAAAGAGGATTATATTAAGATGGTGAGGTTTTATGAGTAAAGCAGTAATAGCTATGATGGCGGCAGGTACTGCAATGCAGGCTCTAGGCGCCTATCAACAAGGCCAAAATGCAAAAAGGCTTAATAATTATAATGCTGCAATTCAAGAAAGAAACGCTGAACTTGCAAGACAAGATAACGAGCTTAGGAAAAAAGAGTTAAAACGTAAATATCGTCAATTAACTGGTTCTCAAAAAGTTGCTTTTGCAAAAGCAGGAGTAGAGCTTAGCTTTGATGTTGATGAAGAGTCAGCTGTTTTATTTGAAGAAGATATGATGATGCTACAATATAATTTAGATAAGACAGTATCAGGATTTCAGATTGAATCAGATAAGTCTAGATTTATGGGTAAGATAGCTGCACAAGAAGGAAAAGCAAGAGCTGCTAGTACTTTGTTAACCGGTGGCTCTAAAACTTATAAAACAGGCACTGACCTGGGGGTATTTAGCTAATGAAAATTCCAAAATATTCAAATACAATTAGACGTGTGTCACCTGAAGGTGGTTATGCAAGAGGTTTTTCAGGTTCTGAGATTCAGTATGCTAGTCAATCAGGATTAGAAACTGCTGGTAAAGGAATAGGAAACATTGCCGAGATGCTTGCAGCTAAAGAAGAAGACCGTCTTAAAAAAGATGGAAACCTTTGGTCAGAAGATACATCTCTTAAACTTAAAAAAGACATGCTTGAGTGGTCTAGACAATATAATATTAATGATGAAACTCCTGATGGTCAAGGAGCTTCCGATAATTATCTTTCAGAGTTTGACAAAAGATCTGAAGCGTATCTACAAAGTGCTCCAACTAAGTTTGCAGCTGATGCTCTTCAAAATAAACTTCCTGCGATAAGAAATAATGTTTTTAAAAATGGTGTTGAGTATGAAGCTACACAAAGAGTAACACATCAAAAGGACCAGTTAAACAGTATTGCAGAATCAAAGGCAGTACTTGTTTTTGAGGACCCACTTACTTTAGGTCAAGAAATTACTTCGCTTATTGATATGATAGATGCTCTAGAAGATGACCCTAAAACTAAACAAATTGAAGGTTATAAAAATCTTTTTAGTGCTACTGCTCGTAAACAATTAAAAAAATCACAAATTAACAGCATTATTAAAAATAGTGCTAATGCTATAATGCTTGAAAATAATTCTGGAAAAATTAGTATACTTCAAAGTGAACTAGAATCAGGTAAGTATGATAAGTATTTAGGGCTTGAAGATAAAACTACTTTACTTAAAAAACTTAAGGGATTAAATACTATTGAAAAAGCAGCAGCAAAACGAGAGATTAAACAGAAGATAAATCAAAATTACTTCTCAGTACAAGAGACTGGAGAGGTAACTCATAATCTTGATATGAACCAAATGATAGACCTGATAGGTGCTGATAATGCATTAGAGTACGCAGAAAAAATTGAATACAATAAAAAAATATATAGCGTTAAGATGGATTTTATTCATAACCCAGGTGAACGACAAAAAATATTAGATAGTTTAGAAAAGCCAAATATGACGTTTAAAGACCAGCAGTATAAAAAAGATGTTCAAACAGTTTATAAAAGTGTAATACAAGCCGTAGAAGATTTACCAATTGAATTTGCAAAAAAATATAGACCTGATATTTTCGCTAAAATATCAGCAACAGATTCATTAGATGCTGATTCAAGCGATGATGAAATAGACGCTGCTAATATGACACTTCAAAGAGGACTTCGAGACCTTATTCAAATGCAAAAAAACTTTGGCATTCGAGATAATGAGATACAGTTAATTGATACACATACAGCAAAGTCTATTGTTAGTTTACTTAGTGATACTTCTACACAAAAAGAAGCAGTTCAAATTCAAGTTAGCGAGTTACAAAGAAAGTATGGACCTTATTTTTCTGAATTAGTTGGTGATTTAGTTAACATGGGAGAGCTACCGGAAGATCAAGCTGCTGCTTACATGTATATAGACAATCCATTATTATTTGCTGAAACTATAGGGAAGCTTAAACTATATTCTAGTACAATGAAAACCGAAGATGTTCCTGGAAGTGTAACACAGTCAATAGTAGAGGAAGTTGCAAGTAATAATACTTGGCAAGAATTTTCAAAAGCAGTTGCTCAGCATAACCCTGAAGCTATAGGTTATTTAGCAAACTTACAACAAATGATAGGAAAACTAACTCACTTACACATGTTACAGACAGGAGCAAGAGACGCTAAGCCTGGCGATGTAATAAATAACTACATTGGAGAAACACAATTCCTTATCACAGAA
>CEQB01011739.1_pt1 | contig 12123 bp, 11 predicted proteins | sample 530581 | NCBI WGS metagenome assembly CEQB01 (sample SAMEA2620588, study PRJEB7988) | marine metagenome | biome: marine biome (ENVO:00000447); feature: deep chlorophyll maximum layer (ENVO:xxxxxxxx); material: "saline water (ENVO:00002010), including plankton (ENVO:xxxxxxxx)" | depth 75 m
AATAAAATACAAGGAAGTGAATTTGATTGGTTAGAAAAAACACCTATCGGTGATTTAAAAATGCCTCACGCTGGTAAACATGATGTTGGTTTGATTGCACAACAAGTGAAAGAAATACTACCAGAAGCAGTCTCACTCGCACCGATAGATTGGGATAATGCTGAAGGCACTCAATCAAAAACTGGAGAAAATTATCTAACGGTAGATTACACTAAAATAGTTCCTTTATTAGTTGAGTCTATAAAAGAGTTATCACAAAAGGTTGAATTACAACAAAAAAGAATCAAAGAGTTAGAAAAGTAATATTTATAAAGAAAGAGAAATAGAATGGCAAATACATTTAAATCAGTAACAAGTGGTAGTATAGGCACAACACTTACTAATGTCTACTCTTGTCCTGCATCAACCACGACAATCATACTCGGAGCCGCGATGGCCAACACCGATAATAATCCAATTGGTGGTTCAATAAAATTAGCAAAAAGTGGTAGTGCCGCTGGAGCTGATGATGTGTTTATCGTAAAGACCGCACCCGTCCCTGCTGGTTCAAGTATTGAGGTTATGGCGGGTAATAAAGTGGTGCTACAAGAAGAAGACGTTTTACAATTTCAGAGTGATACGGCCGGTTCATTAGACGCCGTGGTTAGTTTATTGGAGATAACTTAATGGCTTATATTGGTAAATTACCAGCAACCCAAGGTAAGGATGCAGGGCCTGCTTTAAAAATCGATGATATTTCAGGAGATTTTGATGGTCTGACTAAAGTGTTTGACCTAAAAGTCAATGAAGAATCTGTAGACCCTCACATAAATAATATATCAATCTTTTTATCTGGTGTTCATCAAGTTCCAGGAGACTCATTTAGTTTGAGCGGTTCAAGAATTGTATTTTCAGCTGCTCCATCAGCATCACTAGATTTTCATGGAGCCATATTAGGAGCTACCAGAATACTTGTACCTGATAACGCAACGGTCGAGACAAGAGCATTCACCAACGATACAATCGTATCAATTAGTGGTTCACTTGGTGCCAACGCATCAACAATAAGAACTCTAAGTTCAACAACAATAAGTGGTTCATTTACCGCACCGAGTTCAAGTTTAGCGTCTCGTATCACCACAGCCGAATCCGAGTTAGGTAATACACTCATATCTAGTTCTGCTCAGATAGCACAAGATATAAGCGGTTCAAGAGACGCAACTTCAATAAGCGGTTCACGAGATGCGGCTTCAATTAGCGGTTCACTCGGTGCCAACGCATCAACTATCAGAACCCTTAGTTCAACTACCGTAAGTGGTTCACTCGGTGCTAACGCATCAACAATCAGAACATTGAGTGCCACAACCGTTAGCGGTTCTAGGGATGCCGCTTCCATTAGTGGTTCATTCGGTAATCAGAGAGTTGGTACGACCGATAACGTAAAATTTAACAATATAACTGGTTCAAACAATATAAGTGCTAGCGGTAATCTTTCAATCACTGGTAATGTTGATGTTGATGGAACATCAAACTTCGCTGGTAATGTCACGTTACAAAACGATTTGACCGTTACAGGAAGAATAGACGCAGAAGAAATTCATACCACGTTTATAAGTTCGTCAATAGCTCAGGCCACTGGTTCTAACATCTTTGGTGACGCAACAACTGACTCGCATCAGTTCACAGGTTCAATGGATGTAAGTGGTTCACTACGAGTTAGTGATGGTAATGTGGTGGTATCCGACACTCTAACCGCAACCAACATAGGTGCGTTCACTTCAACTGGTGCTATAAACTTCAATAGTCAAGCCATGACAAACGTTGATATCAACTCAGGAACAATCAACGGAATCACGGATTTAGCTGTTGCAGATGGTGGAACTGGTGCGTCTACGGCCGCGGGAGCTGCTGAGAATCTAGGATTGGGTATTACTGATAATGTAGTCTTTTCAGCTATAAGCGGTTCAACAGGTGAGTTCACCTCAAACATCACTGGTTCTGGTAATTTAGGAGCTGATGGGGATTTATACATCGGTGGTAAAATCACAGGCAGTGGTTTAGCTGTATTTAATGATAACGTAGGTATTGGCACAACGGTTATGGATGCCTTGGTTAATATTAATTCAGGTGCAGCCAACGCAGGTCTCCACGTGGAAAGCACTGATTCATCGGCAAATATTTCTTTAGCTGATAATTTGGGTTCAGCTGCCGTAATCAATATTGGTGGTAGATTAGTTTTTGAAACAGGCGGAACAGCTAGTACAGCTGCAAGTAGTGGTACGGAATCCATGACTATCTCAGGTTCATTAGGAAGTGCAGGCAATGTGGGTATCGGCACAGATAGTCCAACAGGTCAATTAACAATCGCTAGTAGTACATCACCAACACTAACCTTTAAAGATACTGGTGGTGGTACTGATTCGAAAATATTCAAATTATCTGGTGGTGGTGATGCGTTTTTCTTTGAGGGTAGAAATGATGCTGATAGTGATGCTGGTGACGTTGGTAGTGACGGTGCCATAATGACTTTTAGTTTGACCACTGGTAACGTGTCTATCGGTAAAAGTTCTACCGTTGATACTGATAGACTTTTTGTTACTGACGGAGCTTCTCCTTATAGTGGAGCTAACAGAATGATGCAAATAAAAAGAAATGCTACTAACGGAAATGACACGGATTCTTTTGCATCATTGTTAATCGGTAACAATTCTAATGGTTTCGTTATTGGTTATGGAGGTACAACAGATAGGTTTAGATTTCTTGATGGGAGCGGAACTGAAAGGGTAAGTTTTGCTAATGGTGGCAACGTGGGTATCGGCACAACAGCTCCTTCAGGTGCTCTACACATAAATGGTGCTAACCCAACAGTATTCATAACCAATTCAACACAAGATGGTGCTAGCACATTATTACGAATGACTGAGAGAAAAGAAGTTGATGGAGACGCTGGTGGTTACTTATTATATAATGGTTCAGGAAACCGTTTCGAGATTGGTACTAATATTAGTGGTACGGATACAGTCAGTATATCTATACCAAGAGATGGTACTGGTAAAGTGGGTATAGGAGGTGAGGCAGCTCCTAGTGCTCCACTAGAAATTTCTGATGGTACAGGTGAGGGTCAGGGTTCAATTGGTTATAATGGCACTATGATAGCTTGTTCATCGGCTTCTGCACAAGAGTATAGTGATAGTAATTCAGCCACTTGGGGGCCAAAAATAAATATATCGAATGAGACCGCAAGTAGCACAAGGACAGCGGCATCTCTCGTGTTCGTTCATCGTAATAGTAGCTCAGGTGTAGCCGCTATCGTATCTACAAACACCGCAACTGATAGAGCTGACTTACGTTTCATCACAAGGGGTACAGGTAACGCCATAGCTGAAAGGATGAGGATTACCGATGATGGTTCATTAATGATAGGCGACGTATCAAACGCAAATATGACACAAGGACTCACTATTAATCAAGGTGCGAATGATGATGAAATATTTTGTTTAAAATCAAGCGATGTAAATCACGGACATACAAACTCAGTCGAAGCTGATACTTTTATGCGAATTCATAAACACGCTGCTGGTACAGGTGGTGCAAGAATAGATGCATTTTCAGAAGCTGGTACGACTCCAGGAATGGAGATAAATGGATATAGTCATGGTACGGATAATACTAGGTCAACTAGTGGAACAGCAAATTTAATTATGGCCGCTATTGGTGTGAGTGGTGGTAATCCAGCGGACTTAGCCGGAGACAAAAACATTCTCGTTATAAGAAATAGAAATACAACACGATTTGTTTTTGATACTGATGGTGATTTGTTTGCTGATAATAATGTTACCTCGGAAGCATTTGATACATATCAAGACGCACATCTTTTGAGGACATTTGACTTGTCTCACGGAAGAGGCGTTATACAATCAAAGTTTGATGATTTTATAAAATATCAACACGAAACCCTAGCTAGTCTTAAATTAGTGGGTCGTGAAAAAGATGGAACACCCAATCATTTTGTTAATGTAACTGGTATGCAAAGACTACACAATGGTGCAATATGGCAACAATACACCGAGATGGAAAAGATGAAAGAATTAATGTATGACACGATGGTTCAATTATTAGGTAAAGAGACCGCTGATAAAAAATTAGAAAAACACGATATTAAACTACTTGACGAATCATTAGACGTAACAGATAGTCTTTGGTCAAAAGTCAAAAACAAGGCAAAATCCTTATTCAAGGTAATTAAATAGATACTTATTATAAAGAGGTTTTATGAAATACGCTTTTTGTATTCCCATATACAACACAATAAGTGGTAAATTATTACCAAAATTTTTAAATCTTCAAGAGTGGTGTCCTGATTTAAATGGTAAGATTTTTACCGTGGTGGGTCGAACACACGTTGACGCTAGAAATTGGTTATGCACGGATGGTGGTGGATTTCAAAATCCCACTAAATTAATAAACAAGTTTGATTATCTAGTATGGATTGATGCAGACCAATCATTTAATTATCAACAATTAAATACATTACTGCAGTATGATTCACCGTTTTGTTCTGGTTGGTATATAAAAGATTTAAGTGGTCAAGCCATGATTGCTGATTGGGATGAGAAAGATTTCAAAAAACAAGGTACAATGAATTTTTGGAAAGTAAATAAAATCACTGCAAAAAAACAACCATTTGAAGTCGATTATTGCGGTTTTGGTTTTACAAAAGTCTCTACTGATATATTGAAACAAATGGAGTATCCTTTTTTTAGACAAAGGATGGTAAGAATAGGAAAGTATCAAGAGAATGTATCTGAGGACGCAACTTTTTGTTTAGATGTCAAGGAAAAATTAGACATAAAACCAATGATAATACCTCAGCTAAAAATTGACCATTTGAAAGAATTATATATTTGATTATATTTATATTAAACGGAGAATTAAATGCCTTTTAGAGTAGTTAAGCAATTATTACCATCACCGACATCAAGCGTGGATAGGGATGGGATTACATTTCAAGACCCAGTTTGGTTTGAGAGAAACACGGTTTGGGTCAGTAAACTTAGCGGTAGTAATGACCAAACATTCGAGTATGAAAATCAGAGTGATGCTATCAACAAGATGAATGAATTGAAATCAGCTGATTCTACAGGCAGACAATACCAAGTTATTGAAATTTAAAATTTTATTTCACAAAAAAACATTATATTTATTAGAAGTTAACCACTATAACAAATAGGAGATTAAGTTATGGCTGACGAAACAAAAGTTGTAGAGTCAAAAGAAATGAAGTTTACCGATGAGGAACTTCAATCGTTACAAAAACTACAAGATAATTATCAAGAGAAACAAGCGATACTTGGACAATTAGCAGTTCAAAGAATACTTTTAGACCAACAAGGTGAAGCACTGGCTGTTCGTATCACGGAGGTAGAGCAAGAATATCTAAACGTTCAACAAGAGGAACGCGATATAGTAAAAAAACTCAATGATAAATACGGGCCTGGTCAACTCGACCCAACCACAGGTGTGTTTACTCCAACAACTTAATAAATTTATTTAAAAATTCACTTCAAAAATACGTTTTGGGTGAGTTTGTTAATACTTATAGTAGACTAAATACGTTATATCTGGCTATATGAATTTAAGATTTTAGGAGAAAAAAGATGGCAGAAAGAATTGTCTCACCTGGTGTTTTTACACGAGAAAGAGATTTATCATTTTTACCTCAGGCGATAGGTGAAATTGGTGCAGCAATAATAGGGCCGACAAAGAGAGGCCCTGCGTTCACTCCAACACAAATAACTAACTTTCAAGAATTTGAAGAATTATTTGGTGGGGTAGACCAAAGATTTTATACACCTTACGCCGCTGAGGAATACCTCAGAAGTGCTGGTGTTGTAACAATAGTGAGGGTTTTGGGAATTGGTGGATACGCCGCTGATTCAGTTCAATTGGTAGCTCATCAGAACGCAGTTGCTTCTGTTGTTCAAGTAACTCAATCACTTGCTATTTTAGCCCCATCGAGAGGTTCAAGTGGTGTTGGAGACTTAAGTGCAACTTCTATAAAAACAACTGGTGGTACAGGTGCTGGTACAGCAACAGGTTCACGATTTGAAATTGTTGTTTCGGGAAGCAATGTTTCAGCTGAAACCTACGCGTTATCCTTTGATACCGGTAGTGCCAACTTTGTGGATAAAGTAATAAGTCCAGACCCACAATCAACTAAGTCAGGTGCTAATGACGCATCTGTATATGTTTATAAAGTTTTTAAAACAGTAGCCGCAAATATTTCAGCTTCAGCGTCTACATATAAAGTTGGAGTTATAAATACATCCGATGGACTCAACTTTACAGGTGGTTCAACATCCTTTGATACTAAAGGAAACGCTGGTACATGGACTGGTAATGTTGATTTTCAGTTTGCTAGAACACCATATATTTTATCACAAACCATAAACGATTCGAGATTTAGTTTATTTAGGGTTTATAGTCGTTCTCACGGTACAGACATAAATACAAAGTACAAGATTAACATATTGAATGTTAAACCAGAGGAGGACATCGAGGGTTCAGATTATGGAACGTTCTCGATTCATGTGTTGACGGTTGATGAAAACGAAAGATTAGAAGAATTTGACTCACTAACACTTGACCCAACATCACCTAATTACTTTGCAAAAAGAATTGGTGACCGTCATGTCGAAATAGACAATAATGGTAAATTAACAAATTTTGGTTCATATCCTAATTTAAGTAAGTTCATAAGAGTTGGTGATTACGCTGATATGGAAGAGGATGGTGTATTTAAATTTCCAAAGAACGTTGTTCCTATGGGACATGGAGCTCTTAACAATACAGTTCCAGGTGGTACAAACGTTCCAAGTGCCTCTTTCAACACATCACAAACAGATGGAAATGGTAATTTTGATGCTAGTGTTCCTTTTGGTGTAGACTTATTGACAACTGGTCCAAAAGAAGACAATCTTCAATATCTTGCTCCAGTTCCTGCAACAGCCACAACCGGAAACAATGTTGTATTCCACTTAGAGAATATGACTGGTGATAATGATTTTGATACGTCTTTATCAACCACGTTCTCAGGTACTGATGTATCTTTAAGTCTAACTGGTTCAGCTACACAACAATTAAAGTTCGTGGTTCCGTTTCAGTTTGGATTCGATGGTAGTAACCCAGCCACACCTTTTTCAACAGGTGGTGACATAGTCAATACCAACACCCAAGGTTTTGATTTGTCAAGTGCCACTGCAAGTGGTTCTGTTGCTTTCAAACGAGCTATCAACGCCGTAAGTAATCCTGATGAGTTCGATATAAACTTATTAGTCACACCTGGTGTGATTCATGGTTTACACTCAACGGTAACGAATCACGCAATATCCAAGATGGAAGCTAGAGCTGATGCTTTCTACATAATGGATGCAACTGGTGTAAATGATAGTATAACTACAGTAAAAAATACAATCAAAACACTAGATACAAACTACGCCGGAACTTATTATCCTTGGGTTAAAATAGTGGATAGGGATACTGCTAGACCAGTGTTTGTTCCGCCATCAGTCGTGCTACCTGGTGTGATTAGTTTCACCGATAGTACAGCTCATGAGTGGTTCGCACCAGCAGGTTTGAATCGTGGTGGACTTACAAGCGTATTGGAAGCTAAGCAGAGACTTACTCACGCCGAGAGAGATGACCTTTATGAAAATAGAATCAATCCAATAGCTTCATTTCCTGGTCAAGGTGTGGTTGTGTTTGGACAGAAAACACTTCAATCCAAACCATCAGCACTAGATAGGATTAATATCAGAAGACTATTGATTTCATTAAGGAAGTTTATCGCAAGTACATCAAGGTTCTTGGTATTTGAACAAAACAACCAAGCTTTAAGAAATCGTTTCTTAAACATTGTTAATCCATTCTTAGAGCAAGTTCAATCCAATAGTGGATTGAGTGCGTTTAGAGTGGTTATGGATGACACCAATAATACACCTGACGTTGTTGATAGAAATCAATTAGTAGGACAGATATTCATTCAACCAACTAGAACGGCTGAATTTATCGTGCTTGATTTTGTTGTCCAACCAACTGGAGCTACTTTCCCAGAGTAAGTTTGAATTTAAAACAAAAGTAACTAAGATAAAAACCCTGACTTCGGTCGGGGTTTTGTCTTTTTACTAAAAATTTCTTTAATTGATATTTATTTATGAGTACAAATAAAAGACTTTTTTAGGAGAATAAAGAATGGCTACGTTAGACCCTTCAGAAATCATGTTTACACCGTTTGAACCGAAAACTCAAAATCGGTTCATTATGTATATTGAAGGTGTTCCAGCTTATCTGATTAAAGCTGCAAATAGACCACAGATTCAGTTCGAAGAAATAGTATTAGACCATATCAATGTCAAGAGGTATATTAAGGGTAAAGGAGCTTGGCAACCGATTGATATCGTATTATATGACCCTGTTGTACCTAGTGGTGCACAAGCCGTCATGGAATGGGTTCGTTTATCACACGAATCAGTAACAGGACGCGACGGATATTCAGATTTTTACAAGAAAGATGTTACTTTTAATATGTTAGGCCCAGTTGGTGATATAGTTGAGGAATGGAAATTAAAAGGAACATACATACAGAACGCAGACTTTGGGCCAATGGATTATGCGACGAGTGACCCTGCAGAGATAACTTTAACACTTCAATACGATTACGCAGTATTAGAATTCTAAGGAGATTAAAATGAGCGAATGGTTAGCAGCAAATTGGGAGTACGTTTTGGTAGCTTTTTACGCAATTGAAAAGATTGTCAAACTTACACCAACTAAATATGATGACATCTTATTTGACGCGGTTTTAAAACCAATCAAAGAAAAGTTGATGCCATCAAAATAAAATAGTTTTTCACAATAAAAGGTTATAATTATAATTGGTTATTAAATTAATTCACAAAGGAGTCATTAATGGCTGAAGATAAATTTCCCACCGAGATGGTTGAATTACCATCCAAGGGTTATTTCTACTTTGATGGTCATCCATTATCTAGTGGAAAAGTAGAGGTAAAATACATGACCGCAAAAGAGGAAGATATCCTTACCTCTCAGAACTTGATACAACAAGGTGTTGTCATTGATAAACTTATGCAATCATTGATTGTGGATAAATCAATTAAATTAGATGATATGTTGATTGGAGATAAAAACGCCATCATGGTTGCAGCTCGTATATTAGGTTATGGTGGAGATTATGATTTTGAATATGATGGAGTCAAACAGAAAGTTGATTTGACCAAACTTGAACCAGTCGAAATAGATTTTTCAGGTTGTGAGAAAGGAAAGAATGAATTTTCATTTAAATTACCCACATCCAAAAGAGATATTACCTTTAAGTTGTTAACAGGAAAAGATGAAAAAGAGATATCAGAGGAGAGTAAAGCTAGACAAAAAATATCGAAGAATCAAGGTTCTGACATCACTACAAGATTCAAAAAAATGATACTTTCGGTAGATGGTCAAGTCGATAAATCCTACATTAACAACTTTATCGATAATGAGTTTTTATCAAGAGATTCATTAGCATTCAGACAACAACTATCAAAGATAACGCCTGATGTCGACATGACTACAAAAATAGTTAATGAATCTGGAGAGGAGACAGAAGTGGTGATACCAATCACCGTTCGATTTTTTTGGCCTTCCACCCGAATATAAACTTCAAATACATGAGGAAATATTCCAAATAATACTCCACTCTAAAGGTGGATTTACCTTTCAAGAGGTTTACGACCTACCGGTATATCTACGTTCATTTTATTTAAAACGATTACAAACGTTTTACAAGAAGGAATCCGATGCGTTGCAAAAAGAAATGAACAAGTACCAAACCCCAACCAAAAAATAATTTTTCGAATTATTGATATTTATTATTAAGTTATAGCACTAATTTAAACTGGAGACTAATATGCCTAAATATAAAAAGGTAAATGAAGGAATTATAGATAATTTTATAGAAAAACTTTTCACAAAAGTAGGTGAAAAGGCTCGTTCAAAAGCTATAGATAATTTAGCCGACCAAGACCCGCAATTCAAGAGTGATTACGAGGTTTTGCAAAGTCTTCAGGCAAAAATGAAAAAACGATTAAATACAAAAGCAAAAAGAGACGCCGCACTTAAAAGAGCATTAGCAAGATACTAACTAGGAATTCATAATGGCAGAACCCAGAGGAGGGAGAGGTGCCCCTACAAAAAAAGAAGCAGCTTTAGTAACTGATTTAGCTTCACAGGCTAGTCAATACACCGAGTCCCTACGAGAGGGTAATAAACTCCTAAACGCCTTATTCGCTACTGAAGATAGACTTCTAACTATTACTGAAGCGATATTAAATAAAAGTGGAAAAAAACTAAAGGTTGATGAGGATACAGCGGAAGCGGCTCTCCGTGCTTTAAAGGCACAAGACAGTATAAATGATTCATTGAAAGAGCAGTTTGGTGGAGCTGTAAACTTGGCCGAAAAATTTCAAGACGTTGCTGATATAGTGAAATTAGCAGCAGTAAATCCTTTCACAGCTGTGCTATCTTTGATTACATTAGCAGTGGTATCAGCTATAAAATTTCAAAAGGTCATTGCCGACACACGTAAAGACCTTGGTGTTTCAGCCGGTGAAGCTATAAAATTAAACACCGCTTTCAAAGGTTTGGAGGTAGCTGGTAAAGCTTTCGGATTAGACGCCGAGGACTTTAAGGCATCATTTCAAGCGGCCAGAGAAGACTTAGGTGCTTCCACAGATGAGGCCTTAAGTTTAAGTTTGAATCTAGCTAAAACTGCCATGGAGTCTGGAACAACGGCAAAAGAATTAACAACTGTATTATCCGTATTGGAGTCCATCTCATCAGCCAGTAGAGATACGTTGTTAAATCAATTAGAGCAAAATAGAGCGTTAATACAACAAGCTGGTCTTGCACCAGGCGATATATTCTCGGATATAGCTCAAAATGCTAAATTTTTCGCTGAATTTGCTAGAGATGGTGCTGATGAATTGGTCAGAGCTGCAATAGAAGCTAAAAAACTCGGTTTAAATTTGGGTGCTGTCGAGACCATATCAGAATCATTATTGAATTTTGAAACTTCCATAAGTGACCAGTTAAATGCGTCTTTATTACTGGGTCGACAGATTAATTTGGATAGAGCTCGTCAATTGGCTTTAGCGGGTGACCAAGAGGGTGTATTACAAGAAATTGTAAGACAAGTCGGTAGTGAGGCAGAGTTCAATAGATTAAATGTTATACAAAGAAGAGCTTTAGCAAGAAGTGTTGGAGTTAACGTGGAGCAGTTATCAAGACTGGTACGAAACAATACCGCCGGAGGAGCTGCCGCGGCAGCCGCTGGTGGTAGTAATGTGTTTAGTGACCCAGAGTCACATAGACTTTTGGGTTCTATAAATAGGAAACTAGCATAATGGGATTACTAGACTTAAAATCAAATCTATCTCGAGAAAATTTCAAACGACAAGTTGACGAAAGATTACCGAGTAAGGAAGAACAAGCAATAATTGATGTGCAAGATAGGACACGTGCTAGAGAAAAACAAATAGCTGAAATCAGAAACGCGAAACCGACACCTGATAAAATGGGTAAAAGCACAGGCTTATTTTCAACCACACCAGCGATAGATGTGTTTAATGAAAGTCCATTAAATCAACCAAAACCAACCACGGACTTCTTTCAAAACACCAACGCTAGGGGTTTTACTCAGTTTAAAAAACAAAAAGATACTGATTTTGTTGTGAATAATGATAAAGTGAATACGGATACCGTATTCAGACAGAGTCAACCTCAACAATTTCAAGACGTGAGGGGGAACGGGATACAATTATTTTCAGCAACAAATAGAGCTCCTTCTGATAAAAATGAACCATCACGGATATTATTAAAACACGAAAAAGATAATTTTTTAGAAAGATATTATGACCAACTAAAAGGTAATGGTGAGTTAGGTATAAAAAGACAATCACCTAGTGCACCTCAGCCATTAGGATTGGTCAAAGCACCATTCATAGTCAGAGACGTTGGTAATAGATGGGGTATCGATACATTTAATCCTGATAATATTAAATTAAGTATTGGTGGTGTTGGTGAATTATT
>CEQB01032093.1_pt1 | contig 12078 bp, 13 predicted proteins | sample 530581 | NCBI WGS metagenome assembly CEQB01 (sample SAMEA2620588, study PRJEB7988) | marine metagenome | biome: marine biome (ENVO:00000447); feature: deep chlorophyll maximum layer (ENVO:xxxxxxxx); material: "saline water (ENVO:00002010), including plankton (ENVO:xxxxxxxx)" | depth 75 m
ACTATATCATCTAATTGTTCTTGTGATATTTCTCCTGATAAATACTCATCTGCTAATATTTGATTAGGTTTTTTACTAGGTAAAACTATTGTTCTAACAATAATTCTATCTTTTATATATGTAGTATCCATATCATCTATATTTATTGTAGCATCTTCTGCATTAGTATTTACATTTTGTATGTAATCATTTTGCTCATTTATAGTTACAGATATAAAATCTGCATTAGAATCTACTGCCCTTACAGATGTTATTCTAAATTCTCCTACATAATCAAATAAATCTGCTAATATTCCTGTACCTAGTGGGTAAAATATAACCCTGTTATTTTTAGCAGTTACTACAAATGAATCAGTTGTTTTATCTGTTATTTCTATTGCACCTGTAAAGTTTATTTGTATTGCTCTAATATCACCTTGCACACTACAATTACCATCACCATAATATAAATTAGCCATGTAAAATTCTCCTGCTCAATTCTATTACATCATGCTTTGTTATTTCATCAGTTTTATTTATATCAGCATATTCAGGTTTATTAATTTCTTTACCTTGCACTACATGGTCTGATAATGCTACTAAATCCCTTAAATCTATAACACCATCACCATTTACATCACCTAAATTATTTGATGGCTTATATTCAAATCTAACAAATATTTCTTGTGCTATAGAGTTATTAACAATAACCTGAAATATTATATCAAATGTTTGATCCTGATCTACTTCTTGTATTTTAAACAATTCTGTATCAAAATTAACAAATTCTAATACCTGCTGCGTAGCATCTGTATCTACTTCTAAAGGTATATTAATTTTATCTAATAATATATCTATACCTTGATTATAGGTTTTTACTTTTAAACTAGCATTGTTGTAATATATTTTTTCATTATCTTGATCTGTTTCAATGCCTAAATTAAATGTAATATTTTCTACTGATAATACACCATCTACTATTGATGGAATTATTAAAGTGCTATCTATAATAATACCATTTTTTCTAATTACACCTACTCTTTGACCATTGGTATAGCTTAAAGTACCTAGATAATGTTTATCTGCTACTTTTGCAGGTTTTATATTTGCTGAATTTATTATCATATTGGTTCACCAAAAACATTCATGTTTCCTGAAAAATAATTAGTGGTAACTTCACTATCACCTTCTAATATAATTCCATATACCCATACATCTGCAGGATTACTAATAGCACCTCCTTCAAAAAATCCTAATATGCCACCTAAACTACCACTATCATCTTCATAATTGTAATATTGTGTATTACCTGTTAATTGAAATATTGGAGTTGCACCTGCTAAACCTGTAAATTTAAACTCTCCAATATATTTTATAGATGGGATTTCAGCTTTTAATCTGTCTTGCCAACCATCTGCTGTATCTGTTATATTACCATATGCAAAATTTGTAGGAGTATTAATAGCAGCACCTTGAAAAACATCAGAAGATTCACCATATAAAGTAGTCCATTGAGGAGTTAAAAAATTTATAAGAAGTTCATGTAATTGCTCACATTCTATAGTAACCATATCTAAAGTTTTATTAGTAGATGTTACAATAAAATTAGGAAATAATTTTTGATTATTAAGAATAAAATTATTTTTATAATCTATTCCATAAGGTTTTACATCTCCTAGTAGCTTGTCAAACTCTACTATATCACCAACCTCAATAGGTAAACCAACTGACAATGGTAATTTTACTGTCATAATTAAATGCTGATTTTTATGATAATCTAATAACCATTGACAAAATTTATCAGCAGTTAAATCATCTCTTATGTATTTACCCCTATCATCATCAACTGCTAATGTAGATAAAGAATGATCAGTTATAGCATCTCCATTGTTATCTATAAATCCATAATAATCAAAATAATCTGCATTATTTTCTTGCTTTATTACAGATTTACCAAATTCATCTCTAGCATAATCTATTTTATATTTTAATTCTACTTTTGTTTTTACATCTTCAATTTTTGTTCTTTTATAAGAAAAATCTATAATTTTAGATTCTTGTATTATATGATCAGAACTTGGATTACTAGATGGAATTGTATTAAACTTAAAACTACCTTGATTATTAAAATGTGGTATAAAAGGTGATGCTGATGCTATACTTTCTATTAATTTTTTAGAATTAATTTTTTTATGAACAGTAAATGCATATTGCATATCTGAATATTCAGTAGGCAAGGTTGCTATATTACCTGTATCCACATTTAATTCATTTTGTATTATATTTGATATTACACTAGGTGCAGTTGGTGAAACTCCTACTCCTGATGATAATCTACCTGCAATATTTCCATAAAATATTTTATCATTAAAACTAATATTATACCAATATTTATGTTTTAATTCATTTCCATCAAGGGAAGATAATTTAAATGTAGCATTTGTTGCACCTTGTATAGAAGTAAGTGCTAGTTTAAAAGTATATTCATTATTTGGAAAATCATAAATATTATTAAAACTTGTATCTGCTGTTGTTATAATTTCAGGAGTTGTAAACACTCCCCCACTAGAGCTTCCTGCTAAAACTAAATTATCTCTCAAACCTGTTTTATCATAAAAATTAATTTGTACTTGATATGATGCACCTCCTGATTCAAAAGATGCACCTAATTCACCTGTTAATGCAGAAGCTATTTTTGAACTACTGTCAAAATCTTTAATTTCAGGAAATATTATTTTTAAAATACCTGTTTGAAAATCAATATTAGCTAAATCAGAAATATTTATATTTGCACTTATAACACCTTGCTCTCCTCCATTTCCACCTATATATCCAAAAGTAAAATTATTATTAATCCCTGATGGTTTTCCACTAACACCACCAACAGTAAATTCTTCAGAGGTTATACCATAGCCAATACCACCATCTGATATTTGATTAACTAACCAATGAGAAATTAAATTTTCTCTATAACATTGAATTAATCTTGATGATATTAAATTTTTAACATTTGTATTTTCTAAAGCAGCATCTATATCATCCATATCATCATTAAGTGTAAAATCAAAATTATAAATAGATGGCAAAGTAATAATATTGTTACTTATATAATATTGTTTAGGAATATTATGAGTAGAAAAACCATCTTCATCTTTAATTAAAATTTTTTCTTGGTCTTGTAAAACATGATTATAACCATCATTATTAAAAACATAAATTGCAGGACTTAAATATTCACAATTATCTGTATCAATTTCTTGAACTAATTGTATATCAGGAATACCTTTAATTTGTCCAAGCAAATCATCATCTACACTTGATTCTGAATATTTTTGCAAAAGTGGACTTTTATCAACATATCCATAAACCATAGGAATAGGTTTATTTTTATATTTATCAGGTATATCTTTACCTGTTCCTAAATAATTTTCAGGCAAAGGCAAATCTTTATGTAAATATGCTTGTGATCTATCTTCTAACTCTATTTTTACTTTTTCATCTGTATGTGAATATCTTCTAACTGTTCCTGTATATACTTGAAATGCTCTAAAATACTGATTAGGATCAGCAGGATCATAAGGAACAATATCAAAAAAACCTAAATCTGTAGTTGATGGTGATGACCAAAATATTCTAATCTCTGTATTCATCAAAGAACCAAATTTTTCATATATTTCATCTGATAATCTTGTTCCTTGATATTCTACATTACTGCAATCTAAAGTAACTGAACTTATTTTGTATTTTCTTGTTTCTAAATCTATTGATTCTTTTAAAGATGGAACATTTAATAAAAGTGGCTTAAAATTTACACCTAATCCTGTCAATATATTTCCACTATTTGTTGATAAATAAATAGCATTGTCTTGACCATAAGTTCTTATAACAATTAATGGAACAATACTAGTATGATTGCTTTGTATATCATTATTAAAATTTGCAGGTATTCCTATTGCCATTTATGAAACTCCAAAATCATTACCTTTTCTAATAGCTTCTTTTATTTGCTCTGCTAATTCACCTTCTACATAATCTTGGCTCATAACATTACCTGATACATTTACTGTTACTGATGCACCACCACCTCCACCTTGATTCATACGATTAAGATTTTCAATTCCAATAGATTGTACTGCACTTCTTTGCATGACAAATTCACCCTGTTCTGCCTCTATAATAGTTCCACCCTGTGAATGTCTGCGACCACCAATAAGACCACCTTGTTCAAATTTTAATTTTTTTGCTTCTGTTACTGCACCACCAAACAAAGAGCCAACTGCTGCAGATGCACCTGCTGCAAGAACAACTCCTGCAATACCAAATTTAGCAAAAGCATCTGACATAAAGCTACCAATAGCTTTTACCATTTCTGCTTGTATTACTTGTGCTGCTGCGTTTTGTGCTGCTAGACCTGCATTTTTATAAGACATACCTTGTTTTGCTGCAGATTGAGAAATTGCTTCGCTTGATTCTTTAGCTTTTTTAATTTGCTCATCAAATAATTTATTTATATCTTCTAATGCTTTAGCAAGACCTGTTTTTTCTACAACTCCATCTAATTCATTTTCAATACTTTCTTTTAATTGCTTTATTTGATTTCTTAACATTTCTAATGTTTCAAGCATACCTAGTATATTTGAATCCATATCTCCAAACTTTGAAACAAATTCATCAGACATTCCTGCAATCATAGGTGGTTTAAATTCACCAAATTGTTCTAATCTGCTTAATAAATCTTTTTCGGCTGATTCTAAAAAAGCTAATTCTTCTACCAATGCTTCAAATTCTACCTTTATACTAGCTCCACTAAAAGCATCAAATACTGCCTCTGCACCTCTTGCAAGTAATTCTAATCCTTTAGCTAATGGAATTACTAAAGGCATAAGTGCTTCACCAAGTGCATTAGATGCTTCTATAACTGCTACACGCATTTTTTCCATTTTTTGTGAATTACTTAACTGTTCATCGCCTAAACTAGCAACTTTTTCTCTTGCAGATTCCATCGTAGCTTCTAAAAAAGCAGTTTTCTTTTGTGCATCAGTTAGTTTTTCAGCAGATATTCCTAACTTTTCTGCATAATCTTCATATGCTTCATCTGATTTTACTATAATACCAATGTTATCAAGCATAAGACGAGATTGACGACCAATACCTGTGATAAGTGATTCAACAGATGATGCAGTATCTCTACCTAAAGCTTGACCAAGTCGTTGTGCTATGTCAAACATTTCAGCCATTTCGCTTGAATTTTTAGTAATTCCTAGTATCATTGCATTATTTGCTTGTTGAAATAAATCAAATTCTGATACAGTACCATCAGTAGCTTTTTTTAATTTATCTATAGCTAAAGTACCATTGTTTGCACCACCTTGCAATGTATTAAATGCACGATTTACATCTTGCAAACTAGCAGCTTGTCTTGTAAATTGAATCATTTGTCTAACACCCATTGCCAAAGCAAAATTTACAAGTAAAATTTTAGAACGAAGCGTAGCAAAAGTATTACTTTGAAGCCTGTTATTTCTAATGCCTGTAATAGATTGTTCATTATATTTTTCCTGCTTTCCTTGCAATGAACGAGTAGCATTATCTAATTCTCTTACAGCACGAGTTAGCTCTTTATTTCCTACAGCTTTAAAATTAATTATTATTTTTTCTTCTGCCATCTATCTCATCCCTTTGTTTTTTAGCGAGTGCATTTTTAATGATAAACGCTTTATCAACCCACTTTGCAGGCTGTTCTCCATAACTTCCTTTATAAGGTGATATACCAAACTGCTCACAATAGATATACCTCTCAATGTCTTTTTGATGTTTTCTCGATTGAACAATGTTTCTACAACAAAAAAAAGGTAATTGAGCATTGACCGACTTCGCAATATCAAACTCTTTACCTTTTTCATTCGATTGTTTTACCTCTAATATTAATAAATCAATTACTTGCCATACATCTTCATCACATTTAAATGTGCGTGTTTCACGAACTCCATTAATTAAAACAGGAACTTGTGCATCATACGGATATGTATGGTACTGACAGCCTCCACACCAATCCGAATGAATGTTTATTTCGAGTTGGAGGCGTTCCCTTCCCCCGTTAAGATAAGTTCTTGCATCTTTAAAAAGATTTCAGTTCTTTCTTCAAAGGTTAAGCCTAAAATAAACTCATCACTTGCCTGACCATTAAGCCCATAACGAAGCCATTTGGTAATGGTGGAGTGCATCATTTTCACCCCACCTACATTACCTTTATCGTCATAGGTGTATTCTACACTATCAAGCATTTCATCTCTCTCGTCAAGAGATATATCTTTAATTTTTATTTCACGCCCTGTTTTTAATTTTATAGATTCCATTAACAAGCAACCTCAAATAGTGCATCACTTGATCCAATTCCTGCTCCAACTGCTTTAACTGAAACATCTAACATCATAGCATCGCCCTCATTAAAAGCTACATTTGTCATAACTGATTTAGCAAATTTAAATTCAAATTCTCCATCAGAAGGTGTATTGTCAGTAGACATAAGAGTTTGTCCTTCACCTGCTGCTGCTCCTGAAACTTGATCATGGAAATTTTCAAATAATACATCTGTATTATCATCATATTTAACTGTAAAGTCTGCTGTTGCAGATATTTCACCAACTCTTGCACATGATTCATATCCTGTTGATGTAGCACCCATAAAAACCATATCATTTTCAACATTTAATGAAAAACTACTTACAAGAACATCACTTATACCTGCTAAAACTCTGTAATCTGATACCCAATTACTCATAAAATAATTATTGTTGGTAATTGCTGTATCTGTTGCAATAGCAGTATTTGTTAAATCAGCAGGCAAACTTCCTGTTTTAAATGTAGCAGTAAATTTAATTCTACCACCTTCTGTTCCTGCATCACCATTTAAAGTAATCGCAGTACAAAAACAATCTTTAAATGCTAAAGTATTTCCACTAGAAGGAGAACTATATGCTATAGAAAGTATTTGATTTGCTGTTTGATTTGCTGTTCCTGTTGTAAATGTTTGAGAACCTGAATCACAAGCTAGCAAATAAGGAGATGTATCGCCTTGCGTTAAATTACCCAACATTAAATCTAAAGCTTCAGTAGTAGCAGTACCACTTACTGACATTTCCATAACTTTAGCTTTATTATCTTGAAAAAAATCACTTGCTTGAAGAACACGACTACCTGTCCTATGTTCTAATACTTGGTTTAGATTCAAAGTAGGACTACCAACAGAATCAACATCAACTGCTACCCAATTATTAGCATCATTAGATGCTCCTCCTGTAGAATCAAGATTCATTGTTCCAAAATCATCCTGCTCTGCTATTAAAAATGAAAATTGCTTTGGTGAGTAAGCACTAGCGTTTACAGCCATTATTTAACTCCTTTCTTTTTTGTTTTTTTAACTTGCTCAACTAATTCTGATGCAGGCTTTGGTATTTTATCAACCTCAACCATTTTTCCTAAATTAATTTTTTCTAAAACATTTAAATCAAAACCTGTGTTCATAAAACACCATCCTGAATTTAAACTGATTGGTTTCTCTTTATCTTTTAATTTTATCTTCATAAATTCTCCTGTATAGCACAATAGCAGGACAAAGTCCTGTTTTTTTATTTAAACCAATACTTTAAGTTAATTAACATATACTATTTAATTCTATTATTTTATTTATTATGCACTACTATTTTGATGCAAACACTTATAATCTAAATTAACTAAATATTCTTCAGGATTAGTTGTGTCTAATTCAGAAGATTCTATTCTGCAATTATAAGCTACTGTATTATCTGATAATGTCATTGTGATATTATTGCCTATAATAGTTTCCAATCTTGACAAAATGCGTAAAACTTGATCTGTATCACTTTTTTTAGCATTAATTATTTTAAAATATAAAAATAAATCAATAGAAAATTGTCTTGTTTCTAAATTATCTGAATAATCAATTAGCTCACTACCAACAGGAGATATTCTTAAATATTGATTGCCTTCCATAACATTTCCTAATCCACGATATGTTTTTAAAGTAGATTTAAACTCTGTTTTAACAATGCTTTCTAGTTTATTTAGCACGTTATCCCAATTATTGGTAAAAGTTACTGACATTAGCTAATATTTCCTAGATGTAGACAATTAAAATTCATTTCAACTAAATATTCAAATCCTTCTTCGCCTTCTATAATTTCATAATCTGTAATTCTGCCACTTATAGATTCTGTACTATCAGCTAAAGTTAAGTTTCTATTTTGAGCAATTAGGGATTCTATTCTTGATAAAACACGAAACATCTGTGTTAATGCACTTTTTTTTATGTTGGCATCCATAAAATAATATACTAATTGAAAATTATATTGTCTTAATTCTGCATGAACATATCTTTCTAAAATTTCATTTGTGGTAGGTATGATTTTAAGAAATTGGTTTCCACTATATTCGCCTTCACCAATATAAACTGACATGGTGTTGCCAAATTCAGCTCTAAATTTATTTTGGAGCTTGTCGGCAATATTCTTCCAATTATTTACAAATGTTACAGCCACCTAGAATTATTTACGCTTTTTACACCTGAAGCATCAATATGTTCAGTTGCACCCATAACTTCTATTTCCCATTCATCATTTGCAGCTGCTTCCGTTGTATCTGTTTCACCTGCAAACCTAATCTGTAATCCACCTGCTAAAGGCTGATAGTCGCCATTTATTTTTTCTGCAGTTACTACCTGATTAGTTTTTAATGTATCTGAATTTTTAGTAAATACTGAATAGGTTGCAGTTCCTAGCACGCCACCTGTAATTATTTGCACCTTTACCAAATCAAAAGTACCATTCCACATACCTCTTGTATCTACAGGTCTAATTTTACCATCTGTGTAGGTTACATCTCTTATAATGCCACGAGAAGCATCACGAGTAGTTTGCCAAGATAAGGCAGCTTTGCCATCATTAAGGGCATCAATATTTCCTTGTGCTTCTTCCATAAGAGCAGTAGCAGTTGCATTTGTTGGATCAGTAGAACGAATAAGAAAAGCTGCTGCGATTAGTGCCGTGCTACGAATAATCATGTAATCAAAATTACCACTTTTATCTTTTAGCTGTTCACGAGGCAAATTAGGATCAAGCTTACTATCTAAATATCTACTTGCATCTGTTCTAACCTGCGTAACCATGCTACTAAAATTTTCTCCTGCCTCTATTAAATAATCAGCAGGATTTTTAGTATCTACAAAAATTACACACAAATCTAATAGTGCATCATAAAAAAAAGTAGCACCATCAGAAGCTGAACTTGCATCTTGTATGCTTTCACTTGCATCTACTATAAGCTTTACACCACTACCTATAACATGTTTTACAGCAGTAGTTCCAAACATACCCCTAGCTACAGCAGTTACACCTATTACTGTTCCACTATCTATTGATGTAATAATCATATATTCATCATTTACTTTTATAATATCACCTGTTGCAAGTCCTGTAGATGAGCCTACTGTCATTGTAACTGCATCTTCATCCATTGAACCACCTAATGTAGTTCTGTTAGAAGTATCACTATCTACTAATTTAAGCTTTGGTAGCTTTGCACCATCCCAAAATAAATCAGTTACTAATCCTGTATTATTAGCATAATATATATCTATAGTAGAATCATAGGCATCTGTAAATCCTAATTCCCAACCATAAATAGGAGTTTTAGTATCAAATGCATCTATATTAGGATACACTCTTTTAAGTTCTTTATGCGTGCAATATATTGGTGCAGTAGCCATTTATTTACCTCTCATTTTTCTTCTAACTTTTTTTGAATAACTTGCTCTTTGTTTGCCACTCCTGCTAGCAGCTCTTTTTTTTCTATTTTCATAAGCTTTTTGACTTTTAGTCAATGAAGTTCTTACAGATTTTGGCAAATATCTACCTCTTTTTGATCTAGGCTTTTTTTCATCGCCTTTAGTCAGATAGCCCCAATCTTGTTTAGTCCATTTTTTTAACGATCTCTGTGATTTTTTAAGTGCCATTACCTGTAACCTCCACCTGCTTTTTTATATGCTCTTGCCAACATTTGTGCTTTTCTAGCACTCCATTGACCTGCTCTACCACCTTTACTGCCTGCTTTTATTCTGTAAAACAATCTTCTTCTCATAGCAGGTTTTGTATAATTACCTGCTTTATTAACTGTGCTTTTTTTTCTTCTTTTTACCATTTTTTACACGACCAATATCTTGCTGTTGTTTTATCTGTTGCAGTAGCACATCTGTGCCTTGCTCTAAATGATTTTCTTCTAGCAGGACTAGATTTTTTAATTCGCATATTTGGATCGCCAAACATAACTTTTTTTACTTTTGAGCCTGACTTTACAAATACTTTAAACTTTTTACGACCATAGCCTGCTTGACCTTTGGTAATTCTGCTAGGCTTATTTAATCTAACTGATCTGCCTTGATATTTAGCCATTTCACCTACCTACTTTTTTCATTGCCATTTTATGAGATTGTGTAAAAGTTTTTCCTTTTCTCATAGCAGCTACCATAGCTTTAAGATGTTTTGCAGTATGATGATTTTTGTGTCTACGCATAGATGATTTTTGCCTAGTTGTCAAACCTGCCATGCTAACACCTTTTACATAAGATGTTTTAGGCATTTAATAACTCCTTCTACGTTTTTTCTTTTTAGTCATTTTCTTTTTTTTCTTGCCGTAACCCATACCTTTTTTCATATTTACTCCTTACTTTAATCCTATTACTTCTACTATTGCATTAATTTTACTATTAACGCTTCTTCCTGCTACTGAAACCAAGCTATTACCTACTGTATTAGCATATTCATTACCACCTGAATGTGCTGATCCATAATTAGCATCTACAACAAAGTTTGCATTAGGTGGACAGCCTTGCAAATCTATAGCACCTGTTTCATAATTTATTGTTCCTGTGCATGCACCTACTATATTACCATGACCATCATCATAAAAAAATGCAGTAGTATTTGGAACTGATACATTTGATCTTTTATCATTTATTGTATCTACAGGTAATTTTGCAGGAATAGCAGCTTCTATATCACCTACAGCCATACTAATAGCACCAACTCCAAAAGGTGTAGTTCCACTTGCAGGTGCAGTTATTGATATTGCTGATGTTGATAAATGTTGTCCTGATGTAAATCTTATATCACCATCTACTATACCAACAAAAACTTTTTTATTTAAAAGATTAGAACTTGTTGTATAAAATTGTGCATCTAGTGCTGCTTGAATCTTTTGTATTAATCCATTTACACCACCAAAATTACCATTAGAAGAATCTGTTGTAAATGTTAGTGTATGATCTGATCCACCATCTACTGCTATATCAAAAGCATAAGCAGTTGATGCATCTAAACCTGTAGATGTTGATGCTGTTATCCCTGATAACCCTAGTTCTTGATACCCTGCTTCATAAAACTTGCCTGAAACTGAACCTGCTACAATTCCATCTGCTTCACCTTCAGTTCTACCATAACCAAAAAAGTTCATAGCTTTAAATCTACCTGATGCATCTGTTTGTGCAGTAGAAAACTTATCAAAGTCTGCATAAGCATTAAAGAATGGAAATCTAATTGCAGTATTATCAGAATGTGATGCTTTAGCTGATCCATGTGTTCCTCTTATTACTGTAAGTGTATCAGAACTTATACTTTCTACTTCCATTATTTCATTTTCTACTCTTATTAAATCACCTACTTTAAAAAAATCTGCATCATCTACATCTATTTCTGTTTCTGTTCCATCAATAGCTTCTGCAACTAATTGTGCATCACCACCTGCAGGGTTATTAACTGCAACATACATATTAGAATCAGGTGCTTGGTTTGTAAGTTGATAAGCATTTGCACCTGAACCATCAGTAGAACCAAAGTTTATTTGCCTAAAACTTGGCAGCATCATATAATCACCAACAGCTAGTAAAAATGTTTGATTAGATAAACCACCTGATCCATCTGTATTAGTATCAGGAGTTCCATCAGCCCATTGTTCTGTTCTAATTTGTATTTCAGCAGATACTATACCTGTGTTTTTAATTATCAATGTTTTACAATCTTCTAAAAC
>CEQB01049095.1_pt1 | contig 11999 bp, 17 predicted proteins | sample 530581 | NCBI WGS metagenome assembly CEQB01 (sample SAMEA2620588, study PRJEB7988) | marine metagenome | biome: marine biome (ENVO:00000447); feature: deep chlorophyll maximum layer (ENVO:xxxxxxxx); material: "saline water (ENVO:00002010), including plankton (ENVO:xxxxxxxx)" | depth 75 m
GATGAAGAGAATCGTTTAGAAAATCCTCACGGTGGTGCAATGTGGGCTCGTATGCCAATTACCGCATTGGTTGAAGATGAACCATTAGATGAAATGCCACCACCTATGCCAACGCATATTGCGCAACCTTGGGACGTATCGTCTCGAGATCATTCTATTATTGTATTTGATCGAACCAGTTCTAGTCCTTGGTTAGCTCGTATCGAGGGTGATTTTTATACAGCAAAATACTATTTTACTGTGGATTACACTAACAGCGAAATCGCAGACGACCCTGCACAACATAAACAATCGCATGTTTTAGCTTTGACTGAAGGGCCTTGGAAAGGTTGTTTTGTAGCTTTACCTAACAACAGAGTAAGAGTTACTTCACCTGCTATGTGGGTTACAGGTAATGGTCCACCAGATTTCATTCCATCTCAGTGGACTCATAAAGCAGAGGCTCATGATAGTTATATGGATTGGAAATACACTTTTAATAATTTATACGCACCTGACGATAAAAAGAGAAAATAATGTACGATCCAGACACTATTCAAAGTTTAATACATTTTATTAGAAAAAGAATCAACGATACAAAAGATCATATTGTATATGGGGTAGACAACTTAGAACAATTACAATATGCTAAAGGCAAGATCGGTGCATTAGAAGCACTGCTTCAGGATTTAAAAGACCTGCAAAAAAAAGGAGAGTCAGTAGATGACGAGTAAGTCAAATATTTTAAAACCAGATTATCTTTCAGATGAAACATCTTCATCGAAAAAAGATACCCCTAAATTAACTCAAAATTACATTGATGAAATAAATCGTTTACCTGACCCAGTAGGTTATCGTTTGCTCATTAAAATGTGGAAAATGTCTGAGATGACAGATGGCGGTATTGCTCTTGCTGAGAAAACTTTAGAGACCTCAGAGGTAACATCAGTCGTTGGCTACGTTATAAAAATGGGTGATATGTGTTACAAAGATAAAGAAAAATTTGTCAGTCCTTGGTGTAAAGTAGGACAATTTGTAGTAATTGGTCGATATGCTGGAGCTAGATTTAAAACCAAATTTGGTGAACACAGAATCATAAATGATGATGAAATTATTGGTACCATTGAACAACCCGAGGATATCCTCGCACTATTTTAGGAGTAAAATATGTCAGAAGTACAAGTTAAAGATGTTGAATTAGATACAGATGGAGTTGAAGAAAGTTCAATTGATGTCGCGGAACCCGTTGTAGAGGAGTCTGAGCAGACTCCTGAAGTTGATTTAGGATATAATGACCCAGTTTCTAAAGATGAAGCAAAAGTTGTAGAAGATGATTCTCAAGATAATTTGCAAGATTATTCTGAAAAAACGCAAAAAAGAATCGATAAGCTTACTCGTAAAATGAGAGAAGCTGAAAGAAGAGAGAAAGCTGCTCTTGATTATGCCAAAGGCGTGCAAGAAGAATTGAATCAAAAGAAAGCAAGTTTAAATTCTATAGAAGATAATCATCTTAAAGAGTTTGATGCAAGAGTAGATTCACAAAGAGAGCAAGTAAAAGCTAAACTAGCGACTGCAACAGCTGATGGCGATGTTGATAAAATTGTTGAAGCTAATGATGAGTTGACAAGATTAGCGGTTGAAAAAGAAAAAGCTAGAGTTAAGATCGCTCAAAGAGAGCAAGAAGTAAAAGAGCCTGAAGCTGAACAACCTGCTCCTCAAGTGCCAGTTGTAGATCCAAAGGCAGAGGAATGGATGACAAAAAACACTTGGTTTAACAGTGACGCTGTAATGACTGGTGCTGCTGTTCAAAAACATGAGCAACTTGTTCAACAGGGTGTTGACCCAACCTCTAATGAATACTATGATGAAATAGATAAGACTATGAGAGAATATTTCCCTCATAAATTTGTCGAAGATAAAAAACCCGTTCAAACTGTTGCCTCGGCGGGGCGTAAACAGCAAGGACGCAGAACCGTGAAACTCACCCGTTCACAAGTAGCAATAGCTAAAAAATTAGGGGTGCCACTAGAAGAATACGCAAAACACGTGAAGGAGTAAATTATGAGTAAAAGTACTATTAAGAAAACCTCACGCGCGAGCCAAGAAAAGAAAGAGATTAGATCTAATAAACCTTGGACGCCACCATCCAGTCTGGATGCACCACCTGCGCCGCACGGCTATTGTCATAGGTGGATTAGGGTAGAAAGCGCTGGTTTTATGGATTCAGGTAATGTTTCCAAAAAACTTAGAGAAGGTTGGGAGTTTGTTCGAGCTGAAGAAGTGCAGAACGAAATTGGTGACCATGAATATCCAGTAATCCATGAAGGCAAATATCAGGGGTTGATCGGGGTTGGAGGCCTTGTGTTGGCAAGGATACCTGAAGAGATTGTAGAGCAACGCAAGAAGTATTTTATGAATATTACTTCTGATCAAGTAAAAGCCGTTGATCAAGATATTCTTAGGGAACAACGACCAGAGATGCCTGTCAATGTTGACAGACAATCTCGTGTAACTTTTGGTGGTAACAGAAAGTCTTAATTTTTTAGCTTATGTAACCACATTTGTTTAATTTTTTTATGGAGTTATTATTATGGCAAACACAGATGCTGCATTTGGTATGCGTCTAGTAGGTCGCATGGGCGGACCTGCTACTAACGTGCAAAATACATATAGAATAGCTGCTAACTACGGAACTGCAATTTTCAAAGGTGACATGGTAGCCCAAGTTACAGGTGGAGGTGTAGAAGTACATGCTGATGGCGGTACAGTTCCTATAGTGGGTGTTTTTAATGGTTGTCGTTATACAGACCCTACCACTGGAAAAGAAACCTTTTCCAATTTTTATCCTGCAAGTACTAACGCTTCAGATATTGAAGCTTTTGTTATTGATGACCCAATGGCTATATACGAAATTCAAGCGGATGCTGCTTTCCCAGTTGCTGATTTATTCGGTAACTTTGATATTGTGTATACTTCTTCTGGAAGTACCACAACAGGCATTTCTGGTGCTGAATTAGATGTAACCACTGGTGCAACAACGGCTGGACTACCTCTCAAGGCAATTGATATTTCAAAAAGAGTCACTGACGATGATGTAAGTTCAGACGCTACAAACGTACTTGTAGTAATTCAAAACCACATACTCGGCCAAAAAGGGGCCGGCTTAGCTTAAGGAGGTTAATTATGGCTATTTCAAGAGCACAATTGGTCAAAGAGCTAGAGCCTGGTTTGAACGCTCTCTTTGGCTTAGAGTACAACCGTTATGAAAACGAACATGCGGAAATTTTTACTTCGGAAGGTTCTGATAGAGCTTTTGAAGAAGAAGTGATGTTGTCCGGTTTCGGATCGGCTCCTGTGAAAAGTGAGGGTGCAGGCGTACAATTTGACGATGCGCAAGAATCTTACACAGCGAGATACACACATGAGACTATCGCAATGGCTTTTGCTATTACAGAGGAAGCAATTGAAGATAACTTATATGATAGGCTAGCAGGCCGTTACACAAGAGCATTAGCACGTTCTATGGCTAACACTAAACAAGTGAAAGCTGCAAACGTTCTTAACAATGCTTTTAACAGTAGCTTCACTGGTGGTGATGGAAAAGAGCTTTGTGCTACAGACCATCCACTAACTGTTGGAGGTACTTTCCGTAACGAGCTTTCAACTGCTTCAGACTTATCTGAAACATCACTAGAGCAGTCAATGATTGACATTGCTGCATTTGTTGATGAAAGGGGGTTAAAAGTCTCTTTACAAGGTGTTAAGTTAATTATTCCTAAGGAACTTCAGTTCACAGCGGAAAGAATACTTAGATCACCACAACGTGTTGGTACATCAGATAATGACATTAATGCTATGGCTTCAATGGGTATGATCCCTCAAGGTTATAGAGTTAACCATTATCTAACTGACACAGATGCTTTCTTCATTATGACTGATGCACCTAATGGACTAAAACAGTTCGTTAGAGCACCAATCAAAACTGCTATGGAAGGTGACTTCGATACTGGTAACGTGAGGTTTAAAGCAAGAGAAAGATATTCATTTGGATTCTCGGATTCAAGAGGAATATTTGGTTCGCCTGGGGCTGCGTAAGTAGTTCTTTGGAGGAAAGATTAAGGGGACTTACGAGTCCCCTTTTTTTTAGGTATAATAAATTTACTATACAAACAACTTGAATACAGACGCGTATAGTCGACGACCTAAAGACTGTATTCTTTTATTTAGGAGATAATTATGGCTAATTCAACATTTTCAGGCCCAGTCAGATCAGAAGGCGGCTTTACAGTCGTTAGTAAGAACGCAACCACTGGTGATTTTACAACACAATCAAGCATAGATTCTAGTGGTATAGCATCTTTTGATGCCAATACTATGCCTGTTGAAGCGGGTACAGGTATTACTACAGGCTCTGGAACAATTTACAGAAGTTCTGTAATACAAAGTGGTGGTGTTATTACTACACAAATCTTGATTGATTTAACAGGTTTAAGATCAACAGGTTCAGGGGACATTATAGGTGTAAACGGTACATCTTTAGTTTGTCATATTGGTCAAATCACAGCTGCAAGAAACGGCACTATCTTAACAGGTAGTATGGAGTGCTTTGAAGCACCTGCTGGCGGAGACCCAGATATCAACGTGCACTCTGCGACAGAAGGCACAGGAGTTGAAGATGGAGCCATTGGCGATTTAACAGAAACACTATTAGTTAATGCTGGAGACGCAACATTAGGTAGTAAAGTATATTTTACAGCCGTACCTGCTGCTGATGAGTTCTTATATTTAACCACTGGTGATGCAACAGATGCAGACTACACAGCGGGTAAATTACTTATTGAACTAAAAGGCTACGACGCTTAATATAATAGGTGCCTCTTCGGAGGCACTTTTTTGTTCCACGTGGAACATTTGTTTCTTAATTAAGGAGGGAAACCATGGCAGATACAGTAACAGGACCTACAATCTTACAAGAAAACGATAAGAGAGTAGTAATTAAAATCGTAAACGAATCAGATGGCACAGGCGGTACAACAGTTTTTGCTGATGTATCAGCTCTTGCCGCTAACGCAAACGGGCAATCAGTAACCACAGTAAGTCCACAAAGAATATGGTGGTCATGTGCTAATGGTGATGGTGGCGACTCATTTGCAAGATTAGACTTTGAAGACTCAGATGGTGATATACCAATCGTAACATTGGTAGATTCAGGTTACTGGGACTTTAGAGAGTTTGGTGGTATTCCAGCAAACACCTCATCCAACTCTAATCAAAGCGATGTCAACTTTGTTGTTCCAGGTGCAGCGGATTCTGGTAATACGTACACAGTGATTGCAGAATTTATTAAAAATTACGATTAATTATGGAAATTAGTGTTGAACAGTATACAAATGAGTTAGTAGGCTTCTCAAAAGGGGGCATGCCTGCTCGTAATAAACGCAATTACAGATCAACTAAATCAGGCGCCGGAATGACACGAGCAGGTGTCAAAGCGTATCGTCGTATGAATCCAGGTAGTAAACTTAAAACAGCTGTTACCGGTAAAGTAAAAGCTGGAAGCAAAGCTGCAAAACGTAGAAAATCATTCTGTGCAAGAAGTGCTGGTCAGGCAAGGATGCACAATGTAAACTGTCGAAAAACACCAAACAAACGCATATGTCAAGCGAGGAGAAGATGGAAATGTTAACCAACACATATAAAAAAATAGACATGGTATGGTCGAAGTACAAAAATACTTGGACTTCTGAAAGTTGTAAAGTAAGAGATGCTATTATATTTATATTGGCAGTTTTAATTATTGTTATTTAAATGAGACTAACTGACAATTTCACATTAGCAGAATTAATTAAATCACAAACAGCAGAGCGATGTGGTATAGATAATAATCCCGACAAGGAACACATCGAAAACTTACAAAAACTTTGTGATAATATTTTGCAACCCGTAAGAGATTATTTTCAAAAACCCGTAATGATAAGTTCTGGGTATAGATCACCAAAGTTAAGTCAAAAAATTGGTTCTTCATCTCGGTCGCAACACTGTAAAGGTCAAGCGGCAGATTTTGAAGTGCCCGGTGTGTCAAACAAAGAATTAGCTGATTTTATTAACGAAAATCTAAATTTTGATCAAGTCATTCTTGAGTTCCATAACCCTGATGAAATAAACTCTGGTTGGGTGCATGCGTCCTATACGGACGATCGCAATAGAAGTGAGTATTTAATTGCGGAAAGAGATGATTATGGAAAAGTGAGGTATAGCAGATGCCAATAGGTAGATCACAAATGTCACAACAAATCTCTAAGCCACCTCAAAAAAAGAAGTGGTCGAAAAAACGTAAAACAAAAATTAATTGCAAAAACCCTAAGGGTTTTAGTGAAAAAGCACATTGCGCGGGACGTAAAAAAAGAAGTAGGTCTAGATAGAACGTTTTGAAACTGATAGAATTAATTAACATCAGGAGGAAAGGATGAGTAAAAAGAAAGGACAAAAGCTTTGCCCAAGAGGTAAAGCAGCTGCTAAAGCTAAATTTGATGTATACCCAAGCGCTTACGCTAACGCGTACGCGAGTAAAGTATGTGCGGGTAAAGTAAAAGGTCCTGGAGGCAAGAAACAAAAAGACTTTAGAGGACCTAAACCTGCTGCAGAAGGTGCGTTTATTGAGTCTGGAGATACTTCAGGTTCAGCTATAGATGTCGATATAGATGGTATGCCTATGAGCAATCCATCTGCTGCTGCTTACTACAAAGATTTAATGTAATGAGTTTAAAGAAGTGGTTTAACGAAAATTGGGTCGATATAGGATCTCCTAAAAAAGGGGGTGGGTATAAAAAGTGTGGGCGTAAAAGTGCAAAAGGCTCAAAACGAAAATATCCAAAATGTGTACCAGCTTCAAAAGCTGCCAGAATGAGTAAAAGTCAAATTCGTTCTGCTGTAACAAGGAAGAGAAAGGCGGGTAATGTGGGACCCAAACCCACTAACGTAAAGACCATAGATAAAAAATACTATGGTGGATTAATTGATATTTAGGAGGTTTACATGGGCGCGTTATCAAAGATAGTAAAAACAGCTTTTAAAGCAAAAACAAAAAAGAAGAAGTATACAAATGATCAACTTAGAGCAGCATTTAAAAATTTGTCAGATGGTCAAATAGAGATGATGAAAAAAAGAGGGATTGATGAAGCTAAATTTGTTGCAAAATATAAAGATGCTACTGCAAAAAGCGGACCGACACTGAATATACCTGTGTCAGTTCGTAATAAAGTAATTAAATTTTTAGCTACTGTAGCAGGTGGAGCTGAGCTAGGAGCTAGAACAGAGGCAAAAAAGAACAAAAAAGCTTTAGGTGGTTTTCAAAAGCCAAAAGGTGGCAACATTGGTAATGTAGAAGCTGTCTTAGGTATAGGAAAGGGTATGGCAGGAGACGCTGCACCACAATTTCAAAAAGTAGGCAAACAACCACGCACTAAAATATACAATACCAGAATTAGTGATAGTCCAGACGCTGGTTTTTCAGGTAGCAAGAAAATTATTAAACCAGGTAGTTTTAAAGAAGCTTTTGCAGTTGCATTTGCAAAAGGTCCAGGCACAAAATTTACATTTAAGGGTAAACAATACAAAGCCATTAAAAAACACGCTGGTAAAGGTCCACCTAAAAACAGAAAAGAAGATAAAGTCACTAAGGCTACTATCATTAAAGGTAAACGTGATACTACTAAATCTAAAGACCCTGTAGCTGCTGCTGGTGCTGGTGTTGGTGCTGGTGCTGCTGCTGTAAAGAAAAAGAAAAAATTACTACGTCCTTCAAAATTTGCTCAACGTAAAGCTGGTGGTTTGTCTGAGGGCGTTAAAAAAGTAAAGGCTATGGAAGCTAATAAAGGTGCGTTTCCTGATTTATCTGGTGATGGTAAAGTAACTCAAAAAGATATTTTAATAGGTAAAGGTGTTTACAAAAAAAGCAATGGCGGTTTGATGACTAAAGGACAAGGTGCAGCCGTAAAAGGTACAAAATTTAAAGGTATTTTTTAGGAGGCTAAATGGCAACCTCAGGTACAACCACATTTGATCTTGATATCGATGATATCATTGAGGAAGCATATGAGCGCTGTGCTGTTAGAACTAATAGCGGTCGTGACCTTAAGTCTGCTCGTCGTAGTCTTAACATTTTGTTTTCTGAGTGGGGTAATCGTGGTATTCACTTATGGAAAGTTGCTTTGCATACTCAAGCTTTAACTGCAGGAACTGCGACTTACACAGCTCCTTCAAATACCAGTGATGTTTTAGAGGCATATATCAGTAGTTCAAGTTCAATTACAAGCACTACTAGTGATGTATCCTTAACCAAAATATCAAGAAGTGACTATGCTTCTAAAAACAATAAAGGAGCGCAAGGACAGCCCTCTGAGTATTACGTAGATCGTCAAACCACACCAACCATAACTTTGTATCAAACACCAGATGCAAGTACATTTACACATTTAAAATATTATTTTATGGAACGTATTGAAGATGCGGGTGCATACACCAATCAGGCAGATGTTGCTTTTAGGTTTATACCTTGCATGGTGGCTGGTTTGGCTTATTATCTAAGTATGAAGATAAATCCACAATTAACACAGCAAAACAAAATGATTTATGAAGACGAGCTTAAAAGAGCTTTAGATGAGGACGGGCAAAGAACTTCGGTGTATATAACACCGCAAAGCTTTTATCCGTCAGGGAGTTAAACTATGCCATACGCTAAAGGAAAATATGCAAAAGCGATATCTGATAGATCAGGTATGGAATTTCCATATAATGAGATGGTTAAAGAATGGAATGGGTCACTTGTGCATAAATCAGAGTTTGAGGCAAAACACCCACAAATAAGACGTAGACATCATCAATCTGACCGAATTGCTTTGCAAAACCCTAGACCTTTAAAAAGTTCACCTACAGATGTGAATTTAGATCCAGCGCTGTTTGCAAGTTTTGATACTGATTCACAAAGTGTGCCAGATAGTGCAGATGAACAAAACAAGCGTCGTCAGATAAATATGAAAGTTGGCGAGGTAACGGTGAGTATATCATGAGTATTACACATGCAAATTTTTTAACACAGGTTAGGAACTACACAGAGGTAGATTCTAATGTATTATCGGATACTTTAATTGATCAGTTCATTAGAAATATTGAACTCGACATAGCAGGTAAAGTTGATTATGACGATTTAAGAGCTTACAAAACATCAACCACAGTCGCCTCACAAAGATATGTCAGTATGCCTGAGGACTTAATTTATTTAAGATCAGTGCAAATAACAAGTAGTAGTAATCGAATATTTTTAGAAAAAAGAGATACTAGTTTTATATCTGAGTTTAATCCTGGTGATTCAACCGGAACACCTAAATATTATGCTAACTGGGATGATACAACTATTGTAATTGCACCTGTGCCAAGTACAACTTTTACTATTCAGCTTAACTATATAATTGACCCTCCACATTTTAATAGTTCAACGACTACTTTTTTATCAAACAATCAAGAAAGTTTACTTTTACATGGCGTTCTTACAGAGTGTTTTAGCTTTTTAAAAGGGCCTGCTGATATGTACAACTTATACAAAGGTAAGTACAATGAAGAGGTACAGCAGTTTGCTATGCAACAGATGGGACAAAGAAAACGTGGACAATATACCGATGGTGAACCTAGGTTACCAATACCATCAGTTTCACCAAATGCTAAGGGAGTAGGATAATGGCAATAACAACTAACGCAATATGTAATTCGTTTAAAAAAGAATTATTAGAAGGCACCCATAATTTTAAATCAAGTGGTGGTAATTCATTTAAATTAGCTCTTTATACTAGTAGTGCTACTTTAGGTAAATCAACCACATCGTTTACTACAGACAACCAAGTATCGGCCACAGGTCAATACGCCTCTGGGGGAAGTGCTTTAACAAATGCAGGCACGTCATTATCATCTGACACAGCATTGGTTGATTTTGCAGATCTTTCATTCACTGGTGTGACATTAACAGCAAGGGGTGCTTTAATATACAATGACACCGCTTCTGGAGATCCAGCAGTGTGTGTTTTAAATTTTGGAGCTGATAAATCAGCTACATCTGGAACTTTTACAATACAGTTTCCTGCCTTTACTTCTTCAGCCGCTGTCATACGAATAGCATAGAGGTGACACATGGCGTTAGTTCTCAATGACCGTGTAAAAGAAACCACCACGACCACTGGCACAGGCACAGTTACATTGGCTGGTGCAGTTCAAGGTTTTGAAACGTTTGCAGCAGGAATAGGTAATAACAATACCACTTACTATTGTATTCAACTCAATGCTGAATTTGAAGTTGGTTTGGGTACATTATCATCAGATAGCTCAACTTTAGCTCGTACCACAATTATTTCAAGCTCTAACAGTGATAGTGCAGTCAATTTTTCTGCCGGTGCTAAGTTTGTTTTTTGCACCATGCCTGCCAGTAAGGCCATGGTTTTAGACGCAAACAATAACTTAACTTTACCAGCAAAACTAATTATGCCAGATGTGACTTCTGGTAAAATGCTGGTGGGTGATGGCACAAGTTACGAGGAGGTAGCGGTAAGCGGAGATATTGGTTTAGCTTCTAGTGGGGCGATGACCATACAAAGTGATGCAGTGGAACAGTCTATGATAGCCGATGATGCTGTTGGTGCTGATCAATTAGCCTCTAGTGCTGTGGTAACAGCCTCTATAGTCGATGACAATGTAACTCAAGCAAAAATCGCAGATGATGCTGTGGGGGCTGACCAACTAGCCGCAAATGCTGTCGTCAATGCAAGTGTAGCTTCAGATGCAGCGATCGCCGACACAAAATTAGCAACCATCTCGACAGCCAATAAAGTAGACATAGGAGCATTAGATATAGATGGTGCATCAGATATAGGTGCCGCCCTAGCTGATGCTGATTTAATTATTGTAGATGATGGTGCTGGTGGTACAGAGAAAAAATGCGAAGTGTCTAGAATAAAAACGTATATTGCAGATGTAACTTTGACAACAGCGGCACAAACCAACATAACATCACTTGGAACACTAACGACATTAACTGTTGATAATATAATTATTAATGGCACCAATATAGGCCACACCAGTGACACAGACTCAATGGCAATAGCCTCAGACGGAGTGGTAACTTTTAGTCAAAGAGATGTGCATTCAGGTGGTATTACTATAGCAGATGGCGGACAAATAGGTTCTGCCTCAGATACAGACGCTATAGCAATAGGATCTGATGGTGATGTGACCTTGACTCAAGATTTAGAATTGCAACACGATGGTGCGGTTTTATCTTTTGGTGCAAATGATGAAATTAGCTTAACTCATGTACACGACACTGGTCTTTTGTTAGAAGATAGTGGTGGCACACCTACTTTACAATTACATGATGCAGACGAAAGCATAGCGTCAGATGGCAGTAAAATAATTATGACCTCTGGTGGTACTGCTTTTAATATGCCGACCGCAGATGGTTCAGCTAATCATGTTTTAAAAACCGATGGTAGTGGCACATTATCATTCGCAGCATCACCTGCTACAGCATTAGATGATATTGGCACTGGTGATGCAGCTTCAACTTTGGCAACATCGGCTGGTAATATTACGATTGATGCTCAAGGTAATGATACTGATATAATTTTTAAAGGCACAGATGGAAGTTCAGACACCACATTTTTAACTATTGATGGGTCAGATGCGGGTAAACTATTACCAAATAATGGTATGGATTTAAACGGTAAAGAGCTTATACTGGATGCTGATGCCGATACCTCAATAACTGCGGATACTGACGATCAAATAGACTTTAGAATTGCTGGTTCCGATGTGATGGAAATGAATCCAACTGCTTTTAGTGGTGGTGCAATTTATGAAAATGCTGATGATATTGCTGCTAATTATACAATAACGTCTGGCAAAAATGCCATGAGTGTAGGACCAATAACCATAGCAAGTGGAGTAACAGTAACCGTCCCTAGTGGACAAAGATGGGT
>CEQB01001905.1_pt1 | contig 11982 bp, 14 predicted proteins | sample 530581 | NCBI WGS metagenome assembly CEQB01 (sample SAMEA2620588, study PRJEB7988) | marine metagenome | biome: marine biome (ENVO:00000447); feature: deep chlorophyll maximum layer (ENVO:xxxxxxxx); material: "saline water (ENVO:00002010), including plankton (ENVO:xxxxxxxx)" | depth 75 m
CCAGTCTTAACAATAAAAAATAGGAAGTTAGGTTACAAATTCATGGCTGCAGAAGCATATTGGATTTTAACTGGTGATAATAGACTAGAGTCAATTAAGCCATATTCAAAAACAATTAGTAACTATTCAGATGACAAGATTACATTTTTTGGTGCTTATGGTCCTAGGTTTGTAGATCAGTCATCTTATGTTGTAGAAAAGTTAGTAGAGGATAAATATACAAGACAAGCTGTATGTAATATTTGGCGAGAACAACCACGTAGAACAAAAGACGTACCATGTACATTAAACTTACAGTGGACTATACGAGATAATACATTAGATTGTCACGCTAATATGAGGTCGTCTGACTTATGGTTAGGTTGGCCATATGACATATTTAACTTTAGTATGATGTCCAGGTATATTAAACATTGTTATGATCGTAGAATTGGATTTTGGGAAGGTGACCATGGTTTAGAAATGGGCCACTTATACTTACATTCAAGCTGTATGCACTTATACGAAACTGATATAGAACAAGCTAAAGAATGTATTAAAGACGATGTCAGACATATAGAACCAATAATAGATTCAGAAGATGTCAATAGCTTAAAAAGTATATTATTTAATTTAAGGGAGACTGGTTTTGAGTGGCCAAAGACTAAGTAAGTCTGAGTATTTCTTAGCACTAGCCGTACTTGCTGCACAACGTAGTACTTGCGTACGACGTAAAGTAGGTTGCTTATTAGTTGACAAAAGAGCTAGAGTATTAGCAACCGGGTACAACGGAGTAGCTTCCGGTGAGACACATTGTAGTGAGACACCGTGCTCGGGAGCTGATCATAGATCTGGAGAAGGTCTAGATGATTGTATTGCTATACACGCAGAACAAAATGCTATCTTACAATGTAAGAATGTAGATGAAATTAGGACAGCTTATGTTACAACAGCACCATGTGTTAGTTGTACTAAGTTATTATTAAACACGTCTTGTCAGACGATAGTTTTCTTACAAAGCTATCCTAATTCAGGACGAAAAATATGGAATAGGAGTTGGATTAAACATGGACCAATTGAACATGTTCTTGCCAAAGTCCTCTTGGAAGCCACCGAGAGAACTGCCTGAACTTAAAGATGCTAAGATAATATCTTTTGATGTTGAGACCCACGACCCTAACTTAATGACGTTAGGGCCAGGTGGCGTGCGCAATGATGGTAAGTTAATTGGTATATCTATATGTACAGATACAGGTTTTAAGGGTTATTTCCCAATAGGTCATCCTGAAGGGAATATGGATAAACAAAGAGTATTAAATTGGGCTAAGGATATCTTTAACAGGGATATAGAGTATGTTGGTGCAAACGTCTTATACGATCTTGAGTGGTTACGTGTTAATGGCGTAGAAGTTACAGGTACACTACGTGATATTCAGATTGCTGAACCTTTAATGAATGAAGAACTTGATGGTGGTTATAGTTTAGAAGCACTTGCTAAACGTTACTTAGATAAAGGTAAAGATGAAGAGATGCTTAAAAAAGTTGCTAGTATCTATAAAGTAGACCCTAAATCAGGTTTATGGGAATTACCTGCTAAATATGTAGGCCCATACGCAGAAGCTGATGCAGAACTACCACTACGCATTTGGGACTTACAAAAGATTAAATTAAAAGCACAAGATTTGTGGGATATATTTGAACTAGAATCAAAATTACTACACGTTGTCTTAGACATGAGGTTTAAAGGTGTAGCAATAGATATGTATGCTGCTGAAGAACTAAATGACAGAATGCTTAATGAGGAGGTACATAAGTTACGACAGATCAGAAAAGATTGTGGAATGATTATAGACTTATGGTCTAATGACTCAATGGCAAAAGCGTTTGATAAGATGGGTATATGGTACCCTAAGACAGCAATAGGAAACCCATCATTCGTATCATCTTGGTTACAAAACCATGAAGAAGAACTTCCACGTAAAATTGCTGAATGGCGAAAGGCTTGTAAAATGCGGAGAGATTTTATAGAAGGTATTTGTTTAAATCACTCACATAACGGGCGTATCTATACACAGTTCCACCAGTTAAGAAAAGATTCAGAAGGTACACGTACAGGTCGTTTTAGTTCTAGTAATCCTAATTTACAACAAATACCAGACGATGAATTAGTTAGAAGTTTATTTATACCTGATGAAGGTAAACACTGGGCTTGTCTAGATTATTCACAACAAGAACCCAGAGTGCTACTACATTATGCTTATTTGAGAAAATTACGAGGTGCTGAGGAAGCAGTTGAGAAATTTAGGAAAGACCCAAACGCAGATTTCCATCGAATTGTGTCCGAAATGGCAGGCATCCCCCGAAAGGAAGCGAAAACGATCAATTTAGGGATGTTTTACGGTATGGGAATTTTTAAACTTTCGCAACAACTTGACATGACTATGGATGAAGCTAAGCCGTTGTTTGAACAGTACCACCAGCAAGTACCATTTGTTAGGTCATTAGCACAAGAGTGTTCTATTGCAGCAAGTACACGCGGTCTTGTAAGAACATTACTTGGTAGACATAGACATTTCTCTTTATGGGAACCTGCAGACTTTAAAAATAAATGGCCGAACAAAGAGATACCATTGAATCATGAAGCTGCACAAAAAGTATGGAAAGGTAGACCATTACGTAGAGCTTACACGCACAAAGCATTGAATGCTTTAATCCAAGGTTCATCAGCAGATATGATGAAGCAAGCATTGATAGAATTACATGAGCACGGTATTACACCACAACTTACTGTGCATGACGAGATAGATTTTTCTTTTGATAACAATCAAGACCTGATATTAGCAAGAGAAATTATGGAAAATTGTGTTCAACTTGAATTACCTTTAAAGGTAGATGTAGAGATTGGACCTAACTGGGGGAATATAGAATGACTGAAGTAACTTTATGGGGACTCCTAAGAAAAAATTTAAAAGGACACTACCAACGTATAGAGAATGCAGTTGGTACTGGTACACCTGATGTGTGTGGCTGCTGGAGTAATACAGATATTTGGATTGAGTTGAAAACAGTTAAAGGTAATAACATGCTGTTTCAATGGTCTCAAATAGCCTGGTTTAAAAAGAGACACGAAGAACTGTCTACAAACATTTGGATTATTGCTAGAAAAGATACAACCCTCTATGCATTTAGAACGTATAGTTTATTTGAACCAGAAGATCGTATTAAACGTGCAGTAGAAAACGCGCGAGTAAGTCTTAAAGATATAGAAGACGCTGTACATGTGTGGGATAAACCATATGATTGGGAAGATATACAGCAGACTTTATACCAGGACCTACCAAGTTACAATGATTATTAAAAATGTTTAATTAGGTTAAAACGTATTATATAATAAAATATAATCATTAGAAATTAGAATGGAGAAAGTTTAATGAGTATAGTATATGTAGTTCAAGAAACAAAAGGTATTAACCTTTTACCAGCTGTTGAGTTTGGTGAAATAGATATCTTGTTACCTGAAGGACAAGTTGTTTTTTCTACTGAAAGAACAATTAAACGGTTACAAATTAACTTACGTAAGTATACGTTCGAAGACTATCTTTTAATGGTTGGTGATCCTGCTGCTATAGCTATGGCTGCTGCAGTTGCAAGTCAAATTACAACTGGTAAGTTTAAGTTATTAAAGTGGGATCGACAAGAAAAGAAATATTATCCTTTAATAGTTAATATAGGAGGTTAAATGGATATCACAGATAAACAGTTAAAAGTTGTAAGTGATTTAGCTAAAATGCAAACTATCCTTGAAAATAAAATTAAGGAAAAAGAAGAAGATCTTGCAACTTTAAAAGAAGAGTTGAAGCAATGCTCTCAAGTAGATTTACCTGAAGCACTTGCTGAAACCGGTTTGTCAGAAATAAAACTTGTAGATGGTACTAAAATTACTGTCCAACAGTTTTATAATGCAAGCATACCAAAAGATAGAGCTGAAGAGGCTTTCAAATGGCTCAGAGATAACGAGCACGGCGACCTTATTAAGAATACTATCTCTTGTGATTTTGGACGTGGTGAAGATGGAAACGCTAAAGTACTGAAAGAATCTTTAGATGGATCCGGTATATCTTACACGGACAAAGTGGGAGTTCACCCACAGACACTCAAAGCGTTTGTGCGTGAGCAAGTAGAGTCAGGCCAGAAACTGCCCCTGGACTTACTCGGTGTATATATAGGGCAGAAAACTAAAATAATCAAAGGAGGTTAACATCATGGCTCGTGATGTAGCTAATAAAAAGAGTAACTTACCTGCAGAGATTAACTTTGCTGAAGATGCGAATGCTGGTCTAACCGATCTAACTTCGCAGGACATGGCTATCCCATTTTTTGTTTTATTACAGAAAATGAGTCCTCAATTAGATACTGTTGAGGGTGCTAAGGCTGGTCAAATATTTAATACTGTGACAGAAGAGGTTTGTGACGAACTTCTAGTGCTACCGTGTGCTTATAAACGTGAGTTCGTGGAATGGACACCACGTGAGCAAGGCGGTGGTTTGGTCGCACAACACAGTATTGATAGTGACGTAGTTACTAAAGCCAAACGTTCAGAAGATGGAAGACTTATATCTGAAGCGGGTAATTGGTTAGTCGAGACAGCTTATCATTTTGTCTTGGCAATGACCAAAAATGGTTGTGAACGTGGTCTTATCACCATGACATCTACGCAACTTAAAAAGAACAGACGTTGGAATTCTCTAATGTCTGGTATTAAGATGCAGGATGGTTCTGGTAAGAGTTTCACACCAGCGAGGTATAGTCACTTCTATAAATTAACTGCAGTTCAAGAATCTAATGATAAAGGTTCTTGGTATGGCTGGGTTATTGAGTTAGAAGGAAAAGTATCTGATGCACAAATGTATGCAGCAGGTAAAGACTTTGCCACTTCTATAAGTGCAGGTGATGTAAAAGTATCAGCACCGGTACAAGAAGAAGAAACAAAATCTCACTTTTAGTAGATTTCAGTGAGATGAGGTGCTAGGCATAGCGGAAAGCTAAAGCGCTTAAAGCCGCCGGACCTAGCACCTTTTTAAGGATTATTATGGAAAAAGAATTTAATGAATTATTTTTAGGTTTAACCAGAGCTCACGGCGAATATACTTTGTCAGGTAAAAACAGAGCTGATGGTAAAAAAGAGGGACGTGCTACAACAGTACGTCAAGATGTAACTTTAGAAAAATGGAAGGAGCATTTAAATGGAAATAAAGGACTTGGAATTATTCCTATTAATGATGATTCTCGGTGCCGTTTTGGCGCAATCGATGTAGATAATTATAAGGACTTAGACTACAACCAAACATTGGAGCGAGTTCGCGCACTCGACTTACCATTGTACGCCTGTAGATCTAAGTCTGGCGGCGTCCACTTGTATTTATTCATGGGAGAGTGGACACCCGCTAAATTAGTACAAGATAAATTAAAGGAGTTTGCTGCAGCTTTAGGTTTTGGTGGCTCTGAAATATTCCCTAAACAAACTGAAATACTAGCAGACCGTGGTGATATAGGTCAATGGATTAATATGCCTTACTTCGGTACAGAACGATGGTGTGGTGAAATACCACCTCAAGAATTTTTAAGAACAGTTAAACCTATAACTATTAAACAACTAGAAGAATTAAGTATAGCAGTGAGCACAGAATTTGAAGAAGGCCCACCATGTTTACAACACTTAGCACAACAAGGATTTCCAGAAGGTACACGAAACAATGGTTTATTTAATGTAGCTGTATACTGTCGTAAGAGTAATCCTGATGGTTGGAGGACAGACGTAGATAAATATAATGTAGAGTGTATGGATCCACCATTACCTTCATCAGAAGTACAAGCAGTTATTAAATCAGCTAGTCGTAAAGACTATCATTATACATGCAGTCGTGCACCAATAGCACCACACTGTAATTCACCTGTATGTAGACTACGTAAGTATGGTATTGATGATAACTCAGATATGCCTACTGTACATAGCTTAACGAAGTTTGATAGCTCACCACCGATCTGGTTTTTAGATATAGAGGGTGGTGGTAGATTAGAACTAGAGACAGATGACTTACAAAACCAAAGAAGATTTCAACGTAAGTGTATGGAAAAGTTAAACACTATGCCTACTAAGATGAATGAACAAGCATGGACTAAGTTAGTAAACCACTTAATGGAAAACTTAACCGTGATTCCTGCGCCTGTAGACGCTAGTCCTGTTGGACAGTTATTTGAACACTTAGAACGATTCTGTACTGGTCGTGTACAAGCAAGAAACAAAGATGAATTATTATTAGGTAAACCTTGGAAGGATAATGGGAGAAGTTATTTTAGGATGTCAGACTTTATGGCATACCTTGATCGTATGCATTTTAGAGAGTATAAAATTAACCAAGTTACTGCTATATTTAAGAACAATAAAGCAGAGCACCACTTCTTTAATTGTAAAGGTAAGGGCGTTAACTGCTGGTCAGTGCCTGAGTTTGAACAACACACCGGAGATTTTGAAGTACCTATGGAGTTAGATGATGATGGAACACCGTTCTGATTGGAATGTTATATTTGGCCCACCTGGTACAGGTAAGACTACTGCTTGTATGAGTCAGATTAATAACCTAATACAAGATGGCGTTAATCCTCAAGACATAGGCTACATAGCCTTTACTAAGAAGGCAGCAACTGAAGCAAGAGTTAGAGCTGCTAATAAGTTTGGTTTTAAGAAGGATGATATGCCTTACTTTAGAACGATACATAGCTTATGCTTTATGCAGCTAGGTATACTTCCACAACAAATGATGCAACGTTCTCATTATAGAGATTTAGGTGATATCTTAGGTATTGATATAGCTGGAAATAAATTAAATGAGGATGTATATAATATGTCAGCACCCGTAGGTGACAGACTACTATTCTTAGATAACTTAGCTAGGATTAGTAACACTAGTTTAAAAGATATCTATGACTCAACTGTAGATGATGATATATCACTAGATGAATTAATACTAATGTCGGAGGCTTTATATAAATATAAAAATAAATTTAAACTCTATGATTTTACTGATCTTTTAGAAATGTTTGTAGAGAACGGCACTATACCTAAGTTACATACTTTAATTGTTGATGAAGCACAAGACCTATCTAACTTACAATGGCAAGTAGTCCATCGTATAGCTAGTAACGCAGAACATGTATACGCAGCAGGTGATGATGACCAAGCTATATACCGTTGGGCTGGAGCTTCTGTAGAAGATTTTATAAAGTTAAAAGGTAATAAGACTATCCTTGACCAATCATATCGTGTACCTGAAGAAGCGCATAAGCTTGCCACTGGTATATTAAAGAATATTAAGAACAGAGTAGTAAAGATGTTTAAGCCTGCAAGCTTAAGAGGTGAGGTTCACTACCACTTTTCAGTTGATGATATAGATATGAGCAAAGGTTCATGGTTATGTTTAGCGCGTAATGCTTACTTGCTTAAAGAATATGAGAGAGTTTGTGAAGTTAATGGTTGGGAGTACGAAAGAATTAGTAAAGAGTTAGATCGTATTCCTAGGATATTGATTAGTACGATACACGGAGTTAAGGGAGGTGAGGCAGACCATGTAGCAATCATGACTGATATGGCGTCTCGCTCGTATAAGTATATGGAAAGATGTCCAGACGATGAGCACCGGGTGTTCTATGTGGCTCTAACGCGCGCAAAGGAGTCAATTCATATCATTCAACCTAAGGGGCGGATTTATTATGAAATTTGAGCTCCATATATATGCCAAAATGAGTCCTTTTAAGTATGTCACATAGTAATATATATAGATATAAAACTAAGCCTTATGGACATCAAGAGGAAGCGTGGGAGATATCTAAAGATTTATCTGAGTATGCTCTCTTTATGGAAATGGGCACAGGCAAATCTAAGGTTATAATTGATACATTTTCATGGCTTTATGACCACAATAAGATCGACTGCGTACTTATCGTAGCGCCTAAAGGTAATTATATGAACTGGTTTAATAACGAGATACCTACCCATATGCCAGATCGTATTAAATTTATTATGGCTAACTGGAATGCAGCTGCTAAGAAAAAAGAAAGGCTAGCTTTAGAAAAGGTTTCACTTCCGTCTGATGATTTACGTATATTAGTTATGAACGTTGAGGCTTTTAGTACATCTAAAGGTTTTAAATTTGCTAAGCGCTTTGTTGACTATAGTAGGTGTATGATAATCATAGATGAATCAACCACTATTAAGAACCCAGGAGCTATACGTACTAAGAACATTTTAAAGACTGCAATCAATGCTAAGTATAAACGTATCTTAACAGGTGAACCTGTAACACGTTCTCCATTAGACCTATATACTCAATGTCAGTTTCTTAATCCTCATCTATTAGGCTTTAGTAGTTATTATAGTTTTAGGAATCGTTATGCTATTATGATTAATATGTCTAAAGGTAATCGTTCATTTAAACATATAGTAGGTTTTCAACGTCTTGATGAACTATCAGAAAGTGTTAAGCATTTTAGTTATCGTTGTAAGAAGCAAGACTGCTTAGATCTTCCAGAAAAAATATATCAATACAGGTTTATAGATATTACGCCAGAGCAAAAAAGATTATATAAAGAAATATCTGAGCAAGCTATGACAGAGCTTGAAGGTAAAGATATGACTGTGCAAAATGTACTTACTGAAATGATGAGACTACATCAAATTACCTGTGGTCATTTTAAGTCAGATACAGGAGACATTATTAATGTAGAGAATAACAGAGTCAAAGAACTTATGTCAGTACTTAACGAATCACCTGATAAGGTTATTATATGGGCTACATATGTACAAGATATACACACTATCTCTGATGAAATACGACATAAGTATGGGTCAAAAGCTGTTGTACAATACTATGGTGCAGTGAACCAAGATGCTAGGTTAGAGGCTGTTGATAGATTTCAAAACGATCCTGAATGTAAATTCTTTATTGGTAATCCTCAGACTGGTGGTTTTGGCCTAACATTAACTGCTGCTAACACTGTTATATATTACTCTAACAGTTATAACCTAGAGCATAGAATACAATCAGAAGATCGAGCACACCGTATTGGTCAAAAGAATAAGGTAACTTACGTAGATATTATATGTCCTGGTACTGTTGATGAACGTATTGTTAAGTCACTCCGCGACAAGAAACAAATAGCTACACAAGTAATGGCAGAAAAATGGCAAGACTGGTTATCAATCAAGCCATGACTTTAATTTATTAATCATACTTCTAGGTACATTAATTCGATTAATTTCTTTAATCCATGTTTTATCTAGTACAAGACTACCATCAATATCAGTTTGATTATTGTCACCAGATAGATGTGATACAATGGTAATGGTCTTATCATCTTCAGCTACAACAATTCCAATAGAAATACAGTCGGCAAGTTGGGATCGAAGATCCTTAACGTCCGTCCAACCGTGCGTTGGAGAGATAGCATCTTTCCAATTAATCATCACCAATCTTGGTGAACGCTTCTTTTGTATAAAATTGTTCTTTTCCATGTTTTTTAACCCAGTCCTTACGCCTCTTAACTATCCTACAAGTACAATTAGTAAGGTTTACATATAGTAATTGTACACCTAATTCCCTAGCTTTTTTACTAACAATTCTAGATCTGATGGCATTAGTTCCATCCTTATTAAACCTATCCTTCTGCCAGGAGGCTACTTTAACATCTATAAATAGGACTTCTCCTGTCTTTTGATGGACGGCTATGATGTCGATTGGCCCTTGTGGAGCTCGGTTCTTGAAGACCCAATAACCCTTACTGATCAGCCAGGCTTCGGCCATAGCTTCGCCTAGGTGACCCTTGTCAGTGTGTTTCACTGTGCTAGTGGATTACTACTCTTCTTTTGTAAAGCTTCTATATCTTTTTTAATTGCAGTTATTTCTTTTTGGTCTATAACCTGAGATTCTAATACCTCGACCCTTTGAATTAACTGACCTTGAAATACAAATAAACTTGCTATCGTAATAACAAGACCTATACCGGTGGCTATTGTCTTAATGTCCATAATCTATCCTCATATGTTTTACCTGAGTATATACTCCTTATGTCTACATAACTAGTAGCTATGTATGAATCTATATTAGCACTAGTTAACTCTGGTTGTACAAATATTTGTAAGTTAACTTTAGCATAATCATTTAATTTTTCATTGTTTTTCTGCATTGCTTTAGCTACGATCATTTGCGTAACTTTTAATTGACCATCAATTGATTTAATCTTATCAGCTACCCTAATAGCTATTTCTTCTACATTGACATCAACATTAACTCTCTCACTGTTAGAGCTTCTAGGTTCTTCTTCTGTTGTTGGCTCGACTGACTCGATTGTTTCTGTTTCTTCCGCAACTTCCATTTCTTCAGTAACCGTTTCAGTTGGAGATTCGACAACCTCTTCATATACTTCCTCCGCAATTTCTATTGGTTCTTCTATAGGTAATTCTTCTACAACTTCTGTTGCTAGTACAATAGTTTCTTCAACAAATTCTTCTTCAACTGTTTTAACTTCTGGAAGGTACTCCTCTATCTGTGTAAACTCAACTTCACTTGTTAGTACTATAGAGGGTACCTCAATAAGTTCTTCAATCTCAACGATCTCAATCTCTGTAGCTAGTACTTCTTCAATCTCTTCAAAAGCTTCTGCTATGATAGCAGTTTCTGTAGCCGATAAGACCGTATCGTCATAGGTCATAGTAACCGATATGTTATCTAAATTAGGACCACCAAGATAAGCAGGACTATTGCCATCAGACCCACTAATAAAAATATTTCCAATGTTAGAACCAACCCCTGTATACGATACAGAGTCGTTGAAATCTTTGCCATTAATTCCCGTAACATTTGTTCTCTCCTGGCTTGTTACAGCCAATACATTATTATCTGAATCTCTGATTTGTAACCTAATTGTAAATGTATCTGCTGGGCCAGAGCCTCCCCAGCATTGAGCTACACCACATTCTCCATTTTGTACTTGGACACTAGAGTTCAGAGTAATTCCATTATTGAGCATTTGCTGTGTGATTGTGTCTGTGGTGAGAGCAAAGCCCTGTTCTATAGAACCGGAGTCTCCAAACTCTAGGTCGTAGCTGGACCCACAACAATCGTTGAGCACGGTTACATCTCCCGTAGTGGTCCAGCTAGTCGAGTTACCTCCCTCGAAAGTACCGTTTGTAATTAAATTGTTTGTAGTTAATTCTTCTGCTAATGCAGTACTACTTATTAATATTGCCGCTAGGAACAGGTTTTTCATTCCAAGTCATACTCCGTTTATCGTTACTTAATTCTTTCTTACGTTTCTCCATCCACTTAGCTTTAGCCTCGTTTCCGATCAAACCATCAATAGGGCACGGGGTCCCTGCGTCCATCATCGCTTGCCATATATTTTCATCTTGGCACATCAATGATATTGCTGCAACCTTCATGCCTAGTGCATTTAATACTTTAGCTTTCTTTCTACGTTCACACATTTCATCTAAGTGATAACTACCAAAAGAACCTGAAAATCCGATTATAGTCACACCAGCAGCTAATGGTATAACGCAGCTATCTTGACCGTAGACAGACATAGCTGGAGCACTAGCCGGGTTTACAGCAGTCTTAGTATTTGTACTATTGTTAGTTTCGTTATTAGTTGTAGTATTGGAACTACTACCAGACTGGTACGTTGTAGAGCTTTCGTACCCACCGGTAATAGCAGTATTGGAACCGGCATTATTTGTCTGTGTATTTGTAGTAGCTCCTGAACTAGTCACATCTGCTCTAGCCTCAATAGAAAGAAGTATAGCTAAAACTAAAACTACACCTACTGCTTTTGCTATGAGCTTCCAATCCATTACTTCCTCGTTAGTGAACCACCAAAGTATAGTCCTATAATTGAGAAGATCGTGTGTGATTGTAAGTTTGTAATATAAATCGTATTGCCCTCTTCAAA
>CEQB01008858.1_pt1 | contig 11925 bp, 28 predicted proteins | sample 530581 | NCBI WGS metagenome assembly CEQB01 (sample SAMEA2620588, study PRJEB7988) | marine metagenome | biome: marine biome (ENVO:00000447); feature: deep chlorophyll maximum layer (ENVO:xxxxxxxx); material: "saline water (ENVO:00002010), including plankton (ENVO:xxxxxxxx)" | depth 75 m
AACATCATCATATATCGGCACATCTTTCCAATGTTTGCGAAGTACCTGCTGACAGAATTTATCCTGTTCACAAAAGGCAACTGTTTCATATCCACCAACAAGTTTTTCTGCTGCGTAACTAAAACCACCAATGCCACTAAAGAGATCAAGCAAACGCATAACCATTTCATTTGCCTACCATATTAAGTTGTGCTTCTTTCATAAAGTCATTTGCCTTTACTTCTCCATCAGTTGCTAACTCAATTCTATTTAATATCTCTGGCCTTGGAAACCTTTTACCTTGCACAATTCTTGACATAGAGGATTTATCAACACCACATTTTTTAGCAAATCTATTTTGTGAAATGTTATTAGTTTTTAAATAATCTTTAAGAAACATAATTATTTTTATCATAGGGTTGACAAAAAAGCAACAGTATGTCATATTTATTTTCGGAGGTGCTTATGGATATTCCAGACTATCGTTTGAAGTTAAAGAGTTTTCACGAATCAGCAAGTAATGGAAACTTACCAACAGACCAGGCGATATTAAAATTATGGTTAAGAAATAATAACATTGACTTACCAGATGCAGCTAGAATGTTACTTGGTAGAGTTGTACAAACTGGTGTTAACTTTACATTAGGGTTACATGACTATTCTGTTTTAGAGGGTCAACAAGAATCATTAGAAATTAATCAGGCGGTAAGAGAAGCGATAAGTGAATATCAAGATTACGAGCCTAGAACTTTTGATGATGGTAAAGATAAAATAGATTATGGTGCTTTTCAAGATTACATTCCCGATATGGTTAGATGTGCTTCGGAAGCTATTAAAGAACATTTTAAAGATGTAAATCAAATAAGCGGTGAGTTTCCGCAGTATTTTAATGAACCTAAAATAGATGTACCTGTTTTATTTTATCAAGATTACTCAGGAGGCGGAAAACAACTTGATTTAAAATGTCATGCACCGATAAAAAATCCGCCCAAAAAAGATGGAACATTTACTTGGAGAGTGCCTAAAGTTAAGACAGAACCTTTGGATAGTTGGGTTAAACAACAAGCTGTATATTGGAAAGCAACAGGACAAAAACCAGCGTTACTTTCGGTTACAGCAACGGATTACAATATAATTGATGAAAAGAATTGTGAGCAGATGCAAGATGATTATTTGCAAAATGCTTATGATGAGATAGTTCATAGCTGGATAGTGTTTATGAACTTACTTAAAGATAGCAATGGAGATTGGAAACATATTACGAGTAGGGTAAAACTTAATTACTCAGATATACTTCAAAGATATGGAATTGAAATTGCTCAAAAATCAAAACAACTATGGAGTATAACATGATAAAATTATATAGAAATGATGCAGATATTACGAGTATTGAAGCTGCAGAAAGTGTCGATATAAACAAAATGGAAAAAATTGTTTTTGAATGTATTGACAGTTTTGGTAAATCTGGTTGCATACAAGATGATGTGCTTGAGATGCTACCGCAATATGGTTATGGTGTTACAGCACGATTTAAAGGGTTAGAGAACAAGGGAATGATTGTTAGGTGTGATACCACTAAAGTTGCTAAATCAGGTCGTAGACAGCGTTATATGATGTCTAAACGCTATTATGATTTGGAGGATATAACTGAAGAAGAAAAACAACAGGGATCATTAGGGGTATAAGATGGATAATAAACAACAGGAACTTAATGCAAGTGAGCATGAAATAGAACAAAGAATTGACATGTTACAACTTGAGTTAGACAAGATTGATGCAGAAATTAAAAAACTTAGAGTCGCAAAACATCAATTAGAAGATGCTCTATCTTTAGTTAAATTAGTAACAGGGGGTAATCATGGTTGATTTAAATAAAACTATGGATGCAGTTGCAGAACTGCATAGATCGCATGGTGTTAAACAAAAAGGTGGCAAACTTTATACACAAGTTGTCCATAGAATGGAAGCTTTTAGAAAAATACATGGCACAGATTTTGGTATTGACACTAAAATATTAGTAGATGATGGTAAAAGAGTCGTTGTAAAAGCTGTAATTACTGACAAAGATGGTCGCATAATAGGCTCTGGTATGGCTGAGGAGATACGAGGTCAAGGTGTTGTTAACACAACATCAGCTTTGGAAAATGGAGAAACAAGCTCGATAGGTCGAGCTCTTGCTTCACTAGGTTTAAGCGGTGGAGAGTATGCCTCAGCTAATGAAATGGATGCGGGTGTTAGGAAGAAACAATTTATAAACGAAACACCTCAAGTTGAGGTAAAAGAACAGGAGCAGGCAAGCACTTCCTCTGTACCACCTGCTCCTGTACCAGATAAAAATGAGGAAGAAACACACAATGATGTTTATGAAAGAGTAATGTTTAAATTAGGCAATGTTTTACAGAAAAGATATAATGCTGAAAGAGAAAAAAGACAGGAGGCAGATATCAATACAATCATAACTGAAAACATTGAAGATATAAAAAATCTTCCAGAAGAACAAAGAAAAGCAATACTTAATAAATCTCAGGATATTCAAAATCAAATTAATTTAGTTAGGAGAAAATAATGGCGAAACAATATCTTAAAGTTGCTACGTTAAACATGTGGAAAAATGACGGAGGCAAACGGATTGCAGGAAACAATGGATGGACACCATTTGTCAACGGATCAGCGAATGACATTTTGCTTAAATCAGATCAAAAATATCAAGTATCTTTGTTTGAAAATGATGATGGCAAATCATACAACGTTACCATAAGCAAGGTAATAGACCCTTATGAAAACGTAGAGTTTGATAAAATATCTGATGCTCCCTCACAAGAAGCAATGCAAGAGTTAGCAAAAACCTTAGAAAGTAAAGAAGATTAGTAACTCATTCTTTTCTTTGGTTTCTTACCAGCTTTTTTCATGGAAATGGCAGTGGCAGCTTGCTTCTTCATCTTAGCTGTTTTGCCTTTTCCTTTTTTTCCTGAATGTCCTGGCATAGTTCTCTCCTTTTCTAGTTGATCTAATTTATTTCTTAGTTTTTTTTGCTTTATTCCTTCGGCTAATTGCTCTAGCTTTTGCCCTAGCATCCGCTTTAGACGAAGCACCCCACGCCCTAAGCGATAAAAGAAGCCTAGTAGGTTTACCCTTATCATCTCTTTCTCTTCCTTTCATGTTTCCCATACGAGCCAAGAAACTTGCTCGTCTTGGATTATCGCCTGATTTTACTGGAGCTTTCAAATTTGCACCTGTTGTTCTTTTAAAAAAAGCACGCCCAGCTGCATTTAAACCACCCTTTGGATTTTGAAATCTTTTAGCTACCACTAATCAAACCTATTCTAGTTCCATTATCATTATCTATAGTAAGTGTTTGTTTTCTTCCGTTAGGAATGTAACTACAATGAATCCACCCACTATTTCCTCCAGTATAATACTCTAATATTAACTGGTCAAACTCAAGGTTTTCTTCAATCCATTTTGCTAATGTATAATTATCAACACCTGGCACTTCAAAATCTGCGGCTTCTCCCTTTGCATGTTGACTGGTGGATTTTGATCCTATAGCTTCACATAAATCAATACAACGAAAACCACTAGAAACAATAAAAGCACCAAACTGATCTCGAATAGGTTGCAAAATGTTTTCACATAAAACTGTTAAAGATTTTATTTGATCTTGGTTTGGAGAATTGTTTATACCTTTTCGTAATGCTGTGCTGCTTTTACACATTTCTTCTAATGAAAAATTTTTAGAAAGATACATTAGACTGACCTTGTTTTTTTTCTCATAACTTTTTTTGCCATAGTTGAGTTTCTTAATTTTTTAAAATCTGCTGCGGTAATTTTTTTTCTTGGTGCTGCAACTGCAGCTAGTCTTTTTTGCTTTGGACTATATTTACTAAATGGCATTACTTACTCCTTTTTTTATGTACTTTTTGTATTTCAAATGAAGCTCTTTTGACTGCTCCAGCATGAGGTTTATACTCCCCTTTCATAAGTTTGAAAGTCTTGCCTGACTTCATCCAATGAAAACCTTTAGGGGCTGCTACTGTTTTATTTGCCATTATGCTTTCCTCTCTTCTCTTAATCTTTTTTTAGCATTTCTAAATAAACTTACAACTGTATTTTTTTTCATAACTTTTGCTCTTTGTTCTGCAACAGTAAGTATCTGTATCTTTCTTGCATAAGGTTTTTTTATGTTTCTTACCTTAGTTATCGTTCTTCTAGCATCTGTTGGAGTTGCAAATTTAATACTAACAGTATCTTTAGGGTTTTCGTCTGTATATAATCTCCTACCACTGCCCTTTGGTTTTTTTCCTGTGCCAACTTTAGGATCGCTTTTTTTTCTTTTTCGCACTTGTTTTCTTTTTACCTCTTAATAAATCTGCATCTGCTTTTCTTGCACCACCTTTGCCACTAATGAACGATTTAATCCTGCCCATTGCCCATTGGTGTGCAGAAACTTTTGGTCTGCTACCAGAAGAATAATATGCACCTAATCCTCTTTTGTAAACTTTATCAAGTGTTGCTTTCGAGTATCTTGATGCACCTGATATACCAGCATATCTTGACATTATCCCTTGCTCCTTCTCTTGCTTATGGCATCCATCATAGCCTTTGTAAGTTTTCCTTGTCTATATAGTTTGCGTGTACGCAGTATCTCTTTCTCTCTTGCACTTGGATTCTTTGCACCAGATACATACTTCTTTGGTACACCTCTTTTTGTTTTTGGAACTCTCGCAAATTTTCTTTTCATCTTTTTTTTCTCTTTGCTTGTTGAAAATTCTTTGCAGTTGGTCTGCCTTTTTGACCAGGTTTACGCATTTTCTCACCACTTCCTGCTTTTATTCTTTTTCTTTTAGCGTGTATGTTTCTATATAAACTCATTACATGTACCCTTAAATGTCGAAATAAATCTTGTGTTATTTAGTCAAACCTTTTTGTTTTTCGTATGTTCTCAGTGATCCGATACCGAGCATACCACCAAGAACAGTTAGCAGTGTTCCCATATCAAATTCTGGTAATTCTGGTAAGTCATAACCAGCAAAAGTTGCACCAAAAATAATTAAATCCTTAATAATAAAATGATACATAAAAGCAATCGCACATGTCCACCCAACTGCCGGCCTCCAACCGCCCTTAAATAAAGAACCAGATTGTGCCTCTGCTTTATTTACTTCTATCTGAGCAAGGGCAATCTCTTGAGCATGTTTCTCTGCCATTGTGCTAATTTCGTGTGCAAGTTTATTTTTAGCATCTTTATCTTCGATAAATTTACCAAGTAGACTGCTTACTGGGCCTATTAAAGCTTGTATCATTAGTATAACCTCATCTCTTCATTTACTTTAACCAATTTGCAATAACATTCATAGTTTTTTGTTTCATCTCCGATTCTTACTTCCTGTTGATGTAAAAACTTTTGAAAATATTTGCAGTTGTTAATGTTTGCTAGGTGCATTGTACCAGCAGGTAAACCACTTAAATAACAAGCTAAAAGAAAAGCAGGTTTCATTTTCCGTTCCTACTCATGTAAGCAGATGTTCCCATATATGTACCAACAATACCTGCACCACTGATGTAAAAAAGATTTGATATATCACTTAAAGCATTAACTCTATCTATTGGCACAAAAAACATGGCAACTGTAAACACACCCATACCAATCAATGTATATCTTGCCATTCTTAATTGTGCTAAATTTTTTCTTAATTTTGTTTCAGTTTCTTTTATTTCTTTTGCTTGTTTTAACTCCTCATTAGTGATTTCGTTATCACCATCTAAATCATATTCATCAAGAATGGAATTTGTTTGTAGTTTTTTTTGTGTCATTGATTGCTCTTTAAAAACATAGCAAAATAATAAATGCCAACACCACCAGCAACAGCAACAAAAGTAATAACACACGCTTTTATAATCGCATCTCTTTGTCTTGCTTGTTCTTCTAATTGTTTTTTATGTTCAGCTCTTGCTTGTGCTATGGTTGCTTGTAATCTTTCCCACTGTCCAGGTGAACCATATAATTTAAACAATGAACGTAACTCATCCTTTAATCTCTTCTGCTCTTCTTCCTTGAAATGTTGCTGTATGGCACTGTCCATGATACCACCAAAGATGCCTTTTTTCTTTTTTCTTTCTTTACCAAAACCTAACTCTGCTTCACTCCTTGCATATTTTTCAATGGCAGATGAAGCACTTGCTAAATCTTTTCCCATTTCTACACATTTTTTTATGGCACTATGAGCTGCTACTAATCCAGAAAAGGCTGTAACTGGATCAATCATTTAAACCTATTTAACCAATAGACCAATTAGCATAATAATCGCAGTACCACTCGTTGCAATCATAATATGCTCTATACGTTTTACTCTATTCATAAGTTCGGAAAATTTCATGTTTGATATGCCAATATGACGTTCTAAATTAACATGTAAATCTTGTATTGAAGGTTTACTCACTATGCTAAATCTCCATGTGCTACACATAAAACTTGGTCAAAATCAAAGACTGAATCACCATCAGTTTTGTAAGTTACAAACCCATATTGTGATGTGCTATTTGCCCAACTTGTTGTGTTTCTATTTAAAGCAACTAACTCTGTTGAACCACCAGCAGTAACAGCAAAATCATCATTGCCAAAATTATTTGTTACCACAAAGATACCTTTTCCTGTTGCTGAATCTGTTACTGAACTTACGTTTAGTGAATCCCTAGCAGCAGGTGTGCTTGCATCACCATCTGAATTTACCCAAGACTTAGCAAGTCCTTGTTGCAAACTGGTTGTTGTTGATCCACCTTCTGCTGTTATATTAATGGCTGCAGCGGACGTTGCACCAGTTAATTTATCTAATTTTAATTCACTTGCCATTACGCCAAATCCCCATGAACAGAACTGCCAAATACATCATAATCCTCAAATCCACCTGCATAATTTATGCTATTCATTTTATAACTTCCTGTAGTTACATCAGAGTTTGCATTTAAACTTGCAAACAATCTAGCACCACTTACACCTAAACAAGCAGAAATAGAATAATCATCATTATCCATATCGTTATTAATGACTACAGAAGTAACACCCGCACCACCATCAGTTAAAGAAGATACGTTAAGGCTATCCTGAATTGTGTGTGTATTAGTTGCTATAGTCGCTGAACACCAAACCTTAGCAAGACCTTGTTGTAGATTTGTTGTCGTTGAATTTCCTTCTCCAGTAATAGTTATACTACCAGCAGCACTAACACCTTTAAGTGCATCTACTAATATACTACTCATGCAAAATCTCCCATTTTATTTGTCGTACTCATTATGCTAAGTCTCCAAAAATAGCAACATGATTTAATGCTCTATCAACTAACGCATTTGAAGCAGCAGTACAAAAAGTACATTCAATTCTAATTGTTCCAACTGCAACATTATTATCCGTTGCTCTGTGTAGAGATGTTGCTGCACCATCACCAGTACCTGTTCCTGGCATACCAACCGCAGAATAATTTGTATTATTAAAATCATTGTTTATAGCAAAAGTATATTTTCCAGTTGCTTCGTCTGTAATTGAAGTCATGTTAAATGAATCCAATAATGCAGGCGTACTATCTCCGTTAAAACAAAACCATGCTTTACAAAGCGATTGAACTGTGCTTTGTGTAACAGCACCACCATCACTCTCATAAACTGATGTGCCATCATTGCCAATCTTAATAGCAACACCACCACTGCCTGCTTTATCAACAATCGTATCTACATTTATTTGACTACTCATAATATAATCCAAGTTCCGTTGTTTGTTACTGTTGCAGTTGAGGCTATAGTTATTGGGCCTACAGCAAAAGCATTGTTTGTTGCATCTATCGTAAATGAACTAACTATTGTATTTTCATGCTGTCTTACAATAGACTCATAACTTGTTTGCTGACCTGATTTACCTATGTAATTTTGTTCCATATTTAACCTATGCGTAAGGATTCGTTCCTAAATTAGTTGTATCCCATGCTGCTTTTAACTTTGTAATAGTAGTTGCATCAGTAATAGCTTGTGCTGCAGGTGCATCCCTTAAAGCAGTTTTTTTAGTTTTAATAGTTGCTTGTGCAGATGAATCACCATCTTCTAATGCTTTCATAAACAAAGCATCTTGTTGTTCTAATAAAGGTTTTCTTACTTCTCTAATTTTATCTTTAAAAATAACTTTTGCTGCAGCTACGTTTTCTGAGATAACTTTTCCACTAATAGACCAAGCGTTTCTAAAATGTCTATCAGCAGGCATTTTCGTTGTAGTAGATTGATCTATACTATTTCCATCCTTGTCAGTAATGTTTACGATTGTCATGTTAACTCCTATGCTACATCTTGTTTTAAAAATATATTTTCATCAATTTTCCAAGCATTTCGCCACATTCTTGTTTTTGGTAATTGACTTTTTTTACAAATAACTAATCTTGGTTGATTTGCTTTTTGATAATCTCTCCATACTCTTTGAGGTATATCTTTCATAATTAAATATTCTATAGATTGTTCAATACTCATGGCGTCTATAGGTTTTGTATTGTGCAGTAAATACCCTCTAGTATGTTGCTTAAAATCTGGTTTTGCTTCATCTTCATGTAAAGCAAAATAAACTCTTATATCAGGTAAAATGCCACCAGCAACAGCACAAGCAAGCCAATTAGGATCAGGTGTTGTTACTTTACATGGACTATCAAGAATTTCTGGGTCTTGCCAAACAACACAATAATCTGTTTGAATAGGTTGCAAATGCTGTTTAGCCCAACACAATCTATCAAACAAATGTACGCCTTGAAAATTAGGTATCATGTAATCTCCATAATCGAAAGTGTGCCACTAATTTTATCTGCCACACTACAATCAATCCTTATGGCATCAGTCGTTTCTAAAATTACTTTACCACCATTTAAGACCTCTAAACTACTACCAACAGGTATTGGTGCATCTTTTATTAAAAAGGATGTTCCATTAGTTGCAGCTCGCCCACCACCAGATGTATCTGACACAATTTCTACTTCTGCTGTTACTTGTGCTGTGTGTATATTTGCTAAGACTAATCCAATAATAACTGTAGTTGTACTACCTGGCGTTGTATATATTGTGTAGGGAGTACCAGCAGAATTTGGCTCAGCTGCAAACGTAACTACTTTAAATGTATTAGCCATATAATCTCCTTATCATCAACCCAAAGCTATAGCTAAAGCCGTGGCTGTTTCTTCTGTTGCTGCACCTATATCTGACGCAACCTCACTATTACTTCTGCTTTCTAAACCATTAGCAGTAAATCTAGCGTACTCATCATCTGCTACGCTACTGCTATCTATTTTAACAGCATTAGTATTAGATATACCAAAAGTAAGTGATGCTTGTCCACCAATATCACTTAAAACTTCTGACGCACTTCTTCCCTCTATTGATGTGCCTGCAACTCTTAAAAAGTCATCATCCGCTACACCACTTGTAAATACAGGAATATTACCATTAGATATGCCAGTAGTAAATGTGTCTATAGTCTGAAAAGATGAACCATCAAATACTTTTAACTGATTAGATGTGGTATTAAAATATAAATCTCCAGCGTTTAACGAATCCCCATCATTATCAGTTGATGGATCACTCGATTTAGCACCCAAAAATATATCATCAAAATTATCTAAAGCAGTTGCAGCACTAGCTGCACTACTCGCTGCTGCAGTCGCACTATTAGCTGCATTAGTTGCTTGAGTTGAGGCTGTGCTTGCACTGGTGCTTGCATTAGACGCCTGTGTAGAGGCTGTACTAGCACTACTAGCTGCAGCTGTTGCACTACTTGCAGCTGCAGTTGCAGAACTGGCAGAATTAGTAGCTGAAGTAGCTGCTGACACCGCATCAACTAATAAAGCAAAATGATCTGTATCTGTTAATGAATCTCCAACCACTGAATCTGCAACACATATATAAATATTATTAAGTTGTGCAGCAGTCGTTGCTTTTACTATATCTCTAACAGTAAACGCTGATGTAGTTGTTGTAGCACTATTCCCCTTAAATGTTCCTAATTCTTGAGTAACCGATATTTCACCATTAGCATCAAACGCTAAAACTTTGTTTGCTCTATCTGTAGAACCAACAGTAAATTCTGTAGATGTCATTGTGTTTGTTCTTGATAACTTTATTGCCCTATCAAGTTCTTCTTGCTGTTGCTGTGTGTGAAAAGTAAGTTTGTCTAACGCATTTTCGTGATCGGCTGCTGGAAAAGGGTCGTTTGCAGTATAATCAGTTGTCTGTGTTAAAGCTGCTTCTCTTCGTATTACAACAGTTTCTCCTGATGCTGGTGCTGAACCGAAAGTAACATTACCTCCAGTTGTTTCTCCAACGCCTGAGACAGTATAATCTGCATTGAGTGTCTTAGTAGTTTCTGCTCCTGTTGATGAACGGACAATAACTTTTAAATCTGCTTCGGCAAATATTTTAAAACCATAAGCGAAAACAGTTGTGCTTGCATTACCAGAGTAACTGTTTTTAGTGGTTGTGCTACTTACTGTCATTTAGTACCTCATAGTTTCTTATATACTTTTTTCGATAATTAATCAATTAACTTATCTACAATAGTTTCTCTTGCATATTTTGATGGTGGGAAAAAGTATTTTTGCCCATAATCTTCTTTTAATCTTCTTTCTACCCTTTTTAAGTAACCAGAATCATAATGTTCCATCATTCCATGAAAAAACATATACTCCATAGCTGCTCTAGTATAAAATAAATTTGCATAAGGTGTATTACTTATTGCAAATCTTACAGCATCTTTTGCTACTTTTTCTCCTTTAATAAACTTTGAATACATAGTGGCTAAATCATCTACTGCACCAAATGTAGGGCCTGCAAGTGTTTGAGTAAATGATTGTCCATATCTATTAAACTCTCCAAAAAGGTAATCACCGAATATTCCCATACCTCCACCTTGAAGCATAGACATTTTCAAAACTTTAGCTGATTTCATATAATCATCACTAAATAAATCTTTTGGGTCTTTACCTCTTAACAAGTCTTTTGCTGTCATTGCAACATAACCCATAGCTGTCATGCCACTAATCATTTTCATAGTTCCTGTAAATCCACTTGAGTAATATTGTCTAGTCAATCCTTTGGTAATCATAGTAATAGGAAACCCTTTAAGTTGCATTATTAATCTTACCACTTCACCACCGATAGTTCCTTTTTGATAACCAAGATTCATAATATATCTTTCCTTAGCACCAGGAGTAGGTATTGCTGTATCTGCACCATCAACATACATTGTTCCTATTTTAGTTCTTAGTTCATCTCTCAACTGAAATCTTAAATTATCAGTTATATTTAATGTACCTTTTTTTTGTCTAATATACACATCTAAAACATCATTACCAATGTCATCTACCAAATCAGGAAATAAATATTTATTGCCATCCTCTGCCTTCATATCTACTTTCCTAAAAAGTTTAATCTCATCCTCTGATATTCCATATTTACCTAACATTTGTTTGAAGTTAGAATCTACATTATTCCAATTTTTTGTAACGGCTTCAGCACCATCAAAAGCTAAAACTCTAGCTACACCTACTTTTTGTGCATGATTCCAATACCTCATCCCATTTAGTTTATAAAATAAAGCGTGTGATCTTCCAATAAAACCAGGCCCAAAGTCATCCGGCCCATGTCTTGATATTATGTTGCCAGTCATTGCTTCTGTGCCAACTAACAGTCTTATTGCAAACTGTTTTCTTTGTGGCCCAGTTAAACCCTCTACTGTGTCTCCTATAGATCGACCAAAACTGTGAAAAAATCCTCTTTCTGTATTAGAAGATAAAAACGCAGCTTTAGATGCTAGATCAGTAATGGATGATATGGTTGCTGCTCCTAATTTTGCCATTTCTTGTACCATCCTAAATCCAGCAGCTACACTCGCAAAGTCTGCTCCAAAAAAAATACTTTGACTTGAACCAA
>CEQB01027647.1_pt1 | contig 11924 bp, 5 predicted proteins | sample 530581 | NCBI WGS metagenome assembly CEQB01 (sample SAMEA2620588, study PRJEB7988) | marine metagenome | biome: marine biome (ENVO:00000447); feature: deep chlorophyll maximum layer (ENVO:xxxxxxxx); material: "saline water (ENVO:00002010), including plankton (ENVO:xxxxxxxx)" | depth 75 m
GACCAGCTGCGCCTCTAAGACTATCTAACACGTTTGCTCTTGATTGAGCTGCTTGCTCTGCTTCAAATTGAGCTTGCTGTTGATTAACAGTTAAATCTTCGTATGGATTTTCAAAATTAGTTTGTAAATCAGCGTATGGATTTTCAAACTGCATATCTTGTAACGTTTGCCTGTTTTTTCTAAATTGTTTTCTAGTTCTTTGCATCTCACCTCTTAACCTTTTTCTTTCGCTTATACCGCCTATAATTTGAGTTGCACCTTGCAGCACACCCATACCAAGCGCTACTGCACCTAAAAATTTTGCTGGACTTACCTTTTTACCTAATGCCATATTTTTTATTTTTTATAATTACACTATATATTAATTATTTACTACTTTGTTGAATCTCAGCACCTACGCTAAATAATTCTGCTTTTTCTTTAGAATTGTTTACAAAAGAAACTTCAGCGTAATAACCTTTTAAACTACTTAAATTTACTATGTTGTTTTTAGAAAAACTAATATAGATTGGTGGTTGCAATGCTTGAACTTGTGCCTGTGTTGTAACTTGTGGAGAATTAACAATTATTTTTTTAGCTTCATTATCAATTTTCTGCACAACACCTAGTTGATTTAAACTTGTATTCGCTCCATTAGGATTTATATTAGAATAATAAACTGTATCTCCTACTTGAAGTGATGAATTAAAATTTATATTAGTAAAACCAAGAGTTATTGTTGCCATTTTTAAAAATTATCTGTAAATGTTAATACTTTATCTAAATCTAAAAACAAAGTTCTAGCTGAAGAACCCCCTATAACTTGTGTTAATATATTTACAGTAGCGCTAAAAAAAGCTTTACGATTACTACCTGTAAAATATAAAAAAGTACCAGCTTCAATAGTATATCCAGAGGCCATTGCTGCTGACAAAACAAAAGTAGTAGCGTTAGTTACAGACGCAACTGTAGGTGTAACGTCAGAAGATGTTAGACCTAATCCAGTTGCTGATATTGTATTACCAGCTTTTATACCTTCAGTACTATTTACAACTACATTAGTACTAGTTTGTAGTTCAGTTTCTAATTGAGCTACAACATTAAAATCTGTTTCTCTATTTGTATTTTGATCGTTTACGATTGGTAAAGACACTTCTGCGTTAGTAACACTATAAGTAAAACCAAGCAGTCTGTTTACATTTGAAACACCATAACCTCTTATATACAAAGTGTCATTATTTTGTAAATCTATAGTAGATGATAAGGTTATCTTTTTTGTACTCGTGTCTACTGTTAAAATAGATTTATGTGGAGAAAAAGCAGTAAAAGTTACACCAGCATTGTCTTTACCAATCACGCTCATACCTGGAGCTAAACCTTCTGGTATAGATGTTAAAATTACTTCAGTTGAACCTTCTACAGTTCCATTAACACCAGCCTCTATTTCATGAAAAAAATGATCTTCAGTTATTGGTCCTGGTATAGATAAAACTTGAGAACTATCGTTAGTTGAAATACTTTGATCGGTAAAAGTCATTGTACCATCTGTACCAGTAACAACTTCAACACTTGGAACACTTAAACTAGCTAAAGAGCTAGGTAAGGTTGAAAATCTTGTTGAAACAAAGTTAGCGAATGATCTAGCTATTATTCTATAAGCAATATCAACATATTGATATATAGAAAAAGGAAATTTTAAACTTTTATCTTCGTTTAATGTTCCGTTATAGTTTGGTAGTTTGTATAAAAAACCTTTTCTAACTAAAGTTTTACTAAGCTCTGTGTCTTCGTAAATTTCTGCTTTTAAATAAACATTATAATTATCTGAAGAACTAACTGTCGGAAAGCTTATTATGTTTTGGTAAATACCTGACTCATCTATCTCTTGCTGTTTAACACCAGCAAAATCATTTTGAAAAGATTTAGTTTCAAAGCTATAGTATTTATTTGCGTTATTTTGTATATAAAAAGTAAACACAGCTCCAGGGTCTCCAGATATAGAAAAATTTCTAACCGAAGCTGTAGCTGGTAGCTCAATAGTACTTAAGTTTAATTTTTTTATTTTTTTCATTTAATATTAAGTTTTAGATAGAAAAAAAGTCTTGCGGAGGTGTGTAACTTACAACAGTGCTAGTTACATTACCTGAATCTACATAAGTCATTGTTATTTTTATTCTATATTTTGCAGCACCAGTACTAACAGGAAAAGCTTGTGTAGCACTATAATGTTTATAGTTAAATCTAATAGGATTTTTAATATTTGCTGATCTAGCTGGATTACCGCTTATAGTAAACGTACCTGGTTGTGGAGGCGCAATAACACTAGCAGTTGCTGGTGTACTAGTGTTTGGAATATTAAGCACAGTAGAATTATTTTGATCTACAACTTCAAGTTCAAAATTATAGTTAAAAACTGTACCTGCAGACAGCAAAGTTGGAGGTTGTGTTGTTAGCTGTGGGTTCCAGTTAAACGTATAACCACGATTAGGACCGTTAAATGAAGGAAAAGCAATATTAACAGGTGTTGAGTTAAAGCTAGCATTATTCCAAGCGCCAGCTTGATTATTATAACTAGCAGTGCTTGGAGGTGATATATTGGCTGAGTTTGTAACTGGTGGCGGTGTGTAACTAAAAGTATGACTAACTTGGTTAGTCAAAACTTGAGCAGTTGCAGCATCATTAACAACAACATAAAAGTTAATATTTTCAGTGTAGCTAGTAGCACTAAATGGTAATGTTATAAAGGCTTGAGTTGAGTTAAGAGAAAGACTACTTGTTGTTCCATTAGTCATACCTGAATTACTGTTTATAGCGCTGCTTGCAGTTATGTTTACTATAGAGCTACCGCTTATTTCTTCTGTAAAATCATAAGAATAAGGAGGTGTACCACCAGAAGCAACAGGTATAGTTGGCTGTATTGCAAACACAAGATCACCGTTTTGCTGATGAACACCTGTAGATGATGGGTTTATAGTTAAAGTACCTACACTTAAACTAGGCGCGCTAATTCTAGTAATATTAATTGTGTTAGTTTGTGTATCCGTATCGCCATTAGCGTCAGTTACTGAATAAGTAAACTCTATATCAGCTACAGTTTCATTAATACCCCAATTATAACTTATTTGTTGGGTACTCATTATTGCGTTATCAGCTGGTATAAAACTATCTATAAAAGTAAAGCTATTGGTGTTTTTATAAAATATATTACTATAAGTGTAAGGAGGTAAACCAAATTGAGTAGGATCTATGTTAACATCAATGACATGAGCGTTAATAGTACTATTAGAATTATTTGATAAAGCAATATCACCAGCGTCTAAAGGACCAGCGGGTGTGTTGTAGTCTATTAAACCATCTGTTACTGGCCCATAGTTAAATTCGCCGTTTGCATCTGTTATTTTTAATCTAAAAAAGAAAGCGAAAGGGTGGTCGATTTGAGCTATTGGACCAAATTCAAAAGTATCACTAAAAAAGTAACCTAATGTACCGCTTGCTAAATCTGTGTCTGTAAAAAAGCTTGGTATATTAACAGTAGAAATACTACTTGAATCAACAAAATTATCATCAGAAAATTCTAGCTCAAAAATATAACTAGGATCTCCACCTATATCTAAATCTATTGAAAATTGAAACTCTATATCGTGCACTTCGTCATTAAGAGGCCCTACGTAAGTGAAAGGAGCGTTATCAGCTATACTTACATTTATTCCTGGAACTATAATATTTAAGTTTGGTTGAGGTGTTGGCGGTGGTGGTGGTTGAGTTACTAACTGAACATCAACGTTTTGAGCTATACCTACACCTTGAAAAGAAAACTCTGATGAGTCTAAATTTTCAATAGTTGTTGCTTCACCTCTTATATAGTTAAACCATTTATTTTCTTTATCTAAAAAATAAGGTATTTGTCCAGACTGCAAATCAGTTTGTATGTTTTCTACATACCAACCGTCTTTATTTTGCAAGTTATCTATTCTTTTATTTCTTATATCTTGAAACTTATCTATTTTAGATTGACTTCCTTCGTAATTTATTGTTCTAAATTCTTTTACTATAGATGTTTCTTGATTAAATACAAATTTTATATTTGAATTTGTGTATTCGTTATAAAAAACATTTCTATTACCTTCGTGGTGATGATGATATATATCAGCGTTTTTAAAAGTAAAATATTCGTTTGCGCAACTAACACCCATCTCAGGTATAAAAGATTTAAAACTAACCCAACCTTTTACTTTTTCACTAAAAGACAAAGTAAAACCAGTACTTGTAAACACTGTTGCTTGACCTGGCACATTAGTAATAGGTGGAGTTGTTATAGGTGGTTGAATAACTGTTGTAGGTGTTGTTGGTGTTATTATTGTAGGCCCACTTGTAGGTACAATACCAGGGTTTATAACTGGACCTACGCCAACAGCTGCAGTGTTGTTTATTATAGTATTAACTAAATTACCTATATAAGGAACTCTAGCACTAGGATTAAAAATACTTACATTTGGCCCAACACTACTTACTGAGCTTGCGTCTGGCATACTAAAGCTTGCGTCTGGCGTACTAGAGCTTGCGTCTGGCGTACTAGAGCTTGCGCTCTGTTGACTTCTTGTTATTTCGTTAGATGTGTGATATGGCATATTATTTTTTTTTAAGCTTAAAGTTATCTTGTAGATTGAACAATTCCATAATCTGTAGGGTTTAAACCTCTATCAACAAGCTCACTTTCAAAAAATTCTAACAAAACGCTAGAGTATGGTTGTGAAATAGTTGAATCAAAAAATTCAAACATTACAAAAGTTGTTTGTATTGCTTGTAATAGAGTAAAAACAAGATTTTCTGAGCCAGGAAGTGGGTTACCTTGAGCGTCTAACTCTTCTTCTAAACGTCGGGTAATTTCTAGGTAGCTATCTGCCAGTTCTTGAGAAACAGCAGTTTTGCTCTCTACTTTTTTACCGTTTATTATAGTTACATTATATTCTTTCTTTTTTTGGTCATAACTACCTATAATATTAATTGCATCTTTTAAATTATCTTTAAACCAATCAGACATACCGTATTCTGATATTGGTGTTAACCCGTCCATAGAAAGCCTAAGCACAGCACCTCTTTGTTTATCTGTAAAATAAGATCTGTAATTTTCATGAGCAAAAGACTCAGGATTTTTAGATATACCATAATCACCAGCCAAAGGTATAGTTTGACCTAAAACATTATTTGTTGATGTTAAATTAGCGTCACCATCAGCGTTAAATAAAGCGTCTTTATTTGCTAATATTTTTAAAACTTTATCTTCACATATAGTTATTAAATCGCCACCAGCTGTAGATCTAGAGTGTAGTTTTTGTATGCTACCGTATATAGGATTTATTTCTTTAGTTATTTTTTCTGCTTGTATAAATTGATTTAAACTATTAACACCTGAAACAGAGTTGTATAAACCAGAATATATTAAACCATGCTCTCTTTTTTCTTGTTTATACTCTTGATCTAAAGCTAAAGTTGTAGAAGCAATAGGACCTTTATCTATAAAAGGTTTGTTAAAATTATCTTCTATTCTATTAGACTCAACACCGTTACCAAAAGAATAACAATTAAAAAAGTCAAGCTCTATTGGGCTGGAGTGAACGTTTACACTTATCAATATATCTGCTACACTTGGTAAAGTTTGTGAAATATTTTTTACACTAAAACTTATTGATGTTTCTTTGTCAACAAATTCTAGTATATGTATGTTTGGGTCTATATTATTTTCATTCCACTCATCTGTTACTTGAACAACAGCTCCACTACCTACAGAATAATTTACACCAGCGTTAGGATTAAAACCAATATAACGCGGTGTGTAATCATCGTCAAATTCTTCAGTAAAATCTAAACCATTAACTTGAGCGTTTAAATTTTCATACTGACCTGTGCTAGTGTTAAACACTCTAACTTTAGAACCTATTTTTATAGTATTAAAAATATTTTTTTCATTTAAACGTATAGGGTATACTTTACTAGCTTGATGGTATATATCTAGTTCAGCTTGTTCTTTTGGTTCTGTTTCCCATATAGCAGGATTTTCTGATAAAACAGCATCGTCAACAATTTCTTCAACTATTTCTAATGTTTGACCTACAGCGTCTGATAAACCAAGAGCACCAAAGTTATCTGTATAGGCATCTGTATTTATAGAATAACCATTCATGTTTCCATCTGTAACAGGATTCCAAGTTACGTTTTTATCTAAAGTTAAAACCCAGTTTCTATTAAAATTTTCTGGTCTATAGTAATGATCACGCTCAATCACGTTAGAAGGATCATCAGCGTATCTTAAAACATATTTATTTGTGACACTTTGTATAGTGTAAACTGTTTGATCTGGGTCATTTTGCCATCTAATTTTTGTACCAGGCGCTAGTTTTTGAGAAAAAATAATTTCTTCATCACCATATTTAGGATTAACAGATTCATTACCTACAACTATACCTGATTGATTCCAGCCTGTAGGACTTTCATTTTGTTCATATCGGTATTGTTGAGGATTTTGAGAACCTGCACCACCTTGAGGAGTTGGAAAAATGTATCCTGCTGGCGGGTTAAAGCTTAAATCAAACTGATGGTAATCTAATATAGTGCCTGTGCTGCTAGCGCTTATATTAGGTTCTAAACCACCTATACCTATATCAATTTTATTTAAATTAACACCATTAGTTACTTGAGTATTTTGACCTCCAAAAGTACCAGCGTTAGTGTGACCATCAATGTACCATATATCTTCAAAGTTATCCATAGAAGTTGTTGAACTAGAATTATGAGCTGCTCTAGCCTGTATACTGTGCGTTGCTTTTTTTCTAAAAAATGCGGTAAACTTGTACCAAAAAGCAGCATCATCAGTTCTAGTTAAATAATGAGCAAACCCTCCAGCCCCAGTACCACCCCAAACTCTAGCGCTATCATCACCGTAACTAGTTAATGGTTGAGCATTAAGATAGTTTATACCGTTTACATGAGCGTTGTTAGTTCCAGCGGTTAACAAAGGATTACTACCCGTCGGTGTACCTATAGCACCTATACCGCTGTAATTAGAACCAGAATAAAGTCTTACTATATTGTTAGATAAATAGTAAAAAGTTCTTGTAGCTACAACTCTATATTTTTCATTTTTTCCACTACCAAGTTGAACTTGAGTATCTGGGCTATTATGCACTTTTACAAAAAATCTACCATCAAATTTAGGTGAGTTTTCTACAGAAAATAAAGTAAATATTAATTTAACGTTATGCCCAACTCTAGTAGTACCTTGTACATAAGTTGGAGTTGTAAAAGTATTAGGAGCACTTGCTGTAGCAAATATAAAATCTATGTCAGTTGAAAAGTTTTCATCAAGAATTATTTTAACTTCTGTACCACTCTCTAAATTTTGAGAAGCTCCAACTACTTCTGCTCCTATGTTTGATATTCTATATTCTTTACTAGTAGTAACAGCTCCACTAGAGTTAGTAAGCTCAAATCTACAAAATATTTTTTTACCTTGACTTGAAAGTTCTTTTATACTTTCAGAGCTAGTACCTATTAAAGAGTCTGAATTTATAACAAAAGTTTTTTGTTCATTTCTAGGAAAATCATCTACGTCGTTTGTAAAAACTGGATTTGTTATAGCAGTTTGTACACTGTTATTAGTTGGGTTTATATCATAATCATGAATAACTTCTCCAATAGGTAATTTTTTTTCTTTTACAAAATCTGGAGCTTCATTTGAAACGTCTATTACTTTGTATCTAGCTTGATCTTCAACTAAAAAATCTGAGTCAGGTCCTTTTTTTAATATTAAAGTAGTTTCTAAATCTACTTTATTTCTATCAATAGAAGGAAACGCTAACCATATATTACCATCTTCTGCGTCGTAAAAACGATCCATAGCTAAATTATAATATTCACCAGAAGTTTCTTTTACATAAAACTTGAAACCTTTTGCCCAAGCTGGTGGCTGGCCAATATTATTGTTTTCTGCTTTAGCTACTAATTGAGTTGAATTATCAGCTTCTTTTTTAGATACTTTAACAGTAGCAGAAGAACTTGTTATTACAGGTGTTTGTCTACCAAACTCATCAACATAAACTACACCTAGCTGATAATCTCTTAAAGATTTAATAGATTTGTGTGGTCTACCTACTTCAATGTTTTCTGCAAAAGCTTTTAAATTTAAACTTAAATTTGGTTTGTATTCATTATTAAATGTGTTTGGTGATAAATTATAATTTTGAATATAATTAGCATAAACAATTCTATTACCTGTTAATTCTTGAGCTAAAGCTCTAATAGGAACATTGTCAAACGGTCTTAATAATTGGTTTGATGGTAATATAGCATATATAGTTTCTGATTTAACTTCATATTTACCTTTTTTTATAATATCGAGCGTTACTATATTTCCATCTATATCAACTTCAGTAGTATTTTGAAAATTAAACTCTGCGCTGTTTGCAGATAATGACTCTAATACATAAATATTATTCGAATCTGACTCTTTATAAAGCAAATCTATAGAAACAACATCTAAAGGCATGTCTTTAGTAACAAACTCTTTTAAATGTAATTGTGTAAGATTATTTACCATACCTAAATTATAAGCTTTTCTAGGGTGGTAATCAAAATTACTTGGTAAAAACGCTATTTCAGAAAAAGGTGCAAAACAAGAATACTCACCATCTTTATATTTATATCTATAAGAAAATCTAGGAAATTTAAATTTAAATAGCTTTTCTTCTTCTTGAAATAGTGATAGTATAAAGTTAAAAGGTAAACCATCTACTGTTAAACCTGTAGGTGTTTCAGAGTCAATAGACAGTATTTCAACACCAATTCTCCAACCATCTGCAGCTGTACCTCCAGTTTCATCTATAGTTCTAATAACACCTTTTATTAAAAAATCACTTAAAGGAGCAAGTGGTGGTATTATATCAAAAGAATCTATAACTACAACATCGTTTCTATTTAAGTTAAAAGCCCCTGATCCAACAGTACCTGCCTCGTTTTCAAGAGTTATATTTAGAACATCTCCTCTTTTAACACCTATTAAATCAATATTATTTCCATTAGCGTCTTTGTTAAAAGTACCGCTAATTCTACCCTCTCTAACACCATCAGACATTTCTAAAACTAAAGGATTTTTTGGTGATTTTTTTATTACTGTAACATTTTCAGTGGTAACATCATCACTTGTTATAGAATTGTTTAAATATAATTTTGTATGATTTTGAAAATTAAATATAGAACCTACACTACCTAAAATAGAATCATTAATATTTATTTTTTTAGGCTCTGATATATTGTTTGTAAAAAACAACATATTATCTATGATGTTTATACCTGTAATTAACTTATTAAAAGGAAAAGTTGTACCGTCTATTATAATTTGAAAAGGAATAGTGTCATCGTTAGATATAGCGTAATTTGTGTTTTGATTTACATCTTTTATTAAACCTAAAACATTTTTATGATCAATAAAAACAGGTGTGAAGCTTTTATTAAATTTAGGTGTGTTTCTAAGTATACACGAAAAGCTAGTAGATGCACTTTCTAAAAATTCAGAGCGTCCAATTTGACCTGGAACAAGAGGTGGGGGTATTAAATTAAAAACTAAAAACCAGTAAACATGATTATTTTTTTCATCAGAAATAACACCTACACATTCACCAGCGTAACTAGCTCCTTGAACTAAAATTTCATCATAAAAAACATCATTGTTAAATATATTTGAAAAGTTTTCATTACCTAATATATTTTGAACAGTACCAACATCAGAACCTTCTGACGTAGAGACCTGGATGTTCATAGCATCTCTATATTGACCTACAGGTAATAATCTTTCATCAAGATCTTTATTCATTTTACCTTGAGAAAAACTGTTTTTAATCTCTGCCATATATTAATGTTTAATCCACTTAGATTTACCTCTAAGCACTTGAGTTATTTCTTCTGTTTTTATATTTGATAATCTTAATTTTGCTTGTCTAGTAGCGGCAAATTTTTCTTTTTTAAATCTAGCAACTAAATACTCTGGAGTGTTTGCTCTTGTTGATAGTATAGCGTGCGCTATATGTTTATAAACAGCTTCTTCAGCAAATTTATGTACAGACACTGATAAAGGATCAGAAGAGTCTATACCGTCACTTATATATTTTAAAACTATTTTTTTACCAGATAAGTTAGAACTAAAGTATATATAACCGTTATCTATAAAAAAAGTACCGTTAACTTGAGCGTACTGTGGATCTATACCATATCTTTCACCTACAACTAAATCATAAGTACCATCATCATACTTGTTCATGTTATCATCAGGAGTGTAAGATTTGTATTTACTAAAAGTAGATGATGTAACAGGTACATCTGTTTCTCTATCTATTAACAATATTTTATCAATTATACCTGAAAACGCTGTATCAAAAGGTTCAATAACAAGTGAATTTTCTATACCGTCAGTATGAGTTATAAAACTAGTATCATCAGCGGTTAAATGAAAATTAAATTCTACGTTAGCGTTAATTCTATTAGCATCAAAAGTTCCAATAGGTAGTTCACCTTCAATACCTGATGAAATTTCAAATATAGATTTATAACCTTCTTTACCATATAAAGTTGCTTTTAAATTTCCAGTTACAAAAGTACTTGCGCTAGTATTTGGATTACTAACCGTTACACTAAATCTATAAGTTTTACCCATAACTACATCTACAGGTATTTGTATTTTTTGACCAACAGCAACTGATGTAGCTAAGATACCACCACCATAATTATAATCGTTAACTATATTAGTCCACTCATAACCAGTTCCTAAAGTAGTGTTACTAGCATCATAATAAAACTCACTATTTGTAATTAAATTTTTATCTCTATCGTTTGGATCACCAGTTTTTCCATTAGCAGGATATATAGTGTGTAATATGCCTGCGTTATCACACCAAGCTATATTTGTATGGTTTACATAAAACTGTGGAAGTCTTAGTTTTAAAGAATTAGGTACTTCAAGCTCTATTGATTTAAATGATTTTAAAGTATCGTAACTAAGTTCTTGAACTGCTCTTAAAGCGTGAAAAATAACATCTGTCTTTCTGACTTTTGATATTATTTTATCTTCACCAACATAAGATATTATAAATTGATTTACTAATTCTCTTAATTGAGTAACACTATAATCATTAAAAGGATTTATTGATGAAGCCTGTGATCTAGCAGAGTTTCTTAAATGTGATATAGGTGATTGTCTTCTTATACTGCTTGACATTTTTTATATTTTTTCTTGTTGAACATCTTTTACCTCTTCTTGACTAGCAACTTGGTAAAGCTCATTACCCATACTTATTCCAGCTAATTGTAATATTTTGTTTACTAAATTGTTTTCTTCAGACATGTGTAACTCGAAGTTTTTATGATCTGTAGCACTTGGGTTATACATAGCTTCTTCTTCTATAATAACATAAGTCCAATTAGGTTTAATTGGTTTTCTAATATAATTAATACTAGTATTGTTTCGAGTACCATCACCGTCAGGATATACAACTATTTTAGCACCACTACCATCATGGTTTTCTACATACACAGGCATGAGGCTAGTTGGTCTAACAGCGCTTTTTAGTATATATATTAATTCGTTATCTTGAACTCTATCTATCTCTATAATTTCATTATCAAAATCTCTTTGATAAAAAACAGTACCTAATCTATATAAATTAGCAGGTAAAGCGTGAAAGTTATTAGTAATATTATATGATAAATTAGATGTTTTTTTAAATATACTTATTTTTTCTTCTAATATATTTAACATATCAGAATATTCAGTATCATTACCGTGTAATCTACTAAATTGATTTATATCGTAAAAATACTGTTCAAATATATCCATTTGAGCTTGATCAGCGTATAAGTTAAATTCTTGTGGTGTTATATAACCTCTTTGTTCTTTATTA
>CEQB01039572.1_pt1 | contig 11890 bp, 11 predicted proteins | sample 530581 | NCBI WGS metagenome assembly CEQB01 (sample SAMEA2620588, study PRJEB7988) | marine metagenome | biome: marine biome (ENVO:00000447); feature: deep chlorophyll maximum layer (ENVO:xxxxxxxx); material: "saline water (ENVO:00002010), including plankton (ENVO:xxxxxxxx)" | depth 75 m
TCAAAAGTAAATTGCAAGAAAATATGGGAGTTGAATAATTTGGTTTCAGCGTCTGTCCCTGTTGAAAAATTGATGCAAAGAAATCATGACGCATATCCTTTGATAGCAGAGCAATCACCCATACCATATATTGCTTTACCAGCGTATTTCGACATGTGTTCGCGTGTGATTGAAGAATTTATCAATCTCACACAAGTGACCAATGGGCCAAGTGAATATGAAGGTGATATGGCGTATGTTATGGATGAATTAATTTCTAATTTCCATGAATTAATGACCAATGATGACCCACAGGAATTTTACATGTTTAAACGAGAATTTGAGCAAACAAATTTACCCAATTTTCAACATCTAATCGAACTTATGTCACGATGCGTAGATAAACCTGAGCGCCTTCGGCGTTTCTATAGCCGACTTTTACACAAGGTCGAGCAAGCGTATGAACATCACATATTAGGGTGGTAAAAATGAGTTCTACAGGTGGTATGGGTCGGGGTTCAGATACCCGCATGTATTCACCGCGTTCAGAATCTTCCCACATGTATTCAGCGAATGAGGGTGATGAAAAATACAATCCTACAGACCCCGAATACAAAGAAAGAGAGAAGGACAAAAAACTTCAAGAAAATGATGAGAAAGAAGCGCGACACAATAAAATCAAGCACATCAAAATTCTTGGTCATCATGGAAGAGGTAGTGGGAACGTGCCTCAAGAAGAAAGTGAGGCAGACACAGAATTAGACCCTCGCAGAGATTTGCAAGGTGAATTGTCAAGGCAAACAGGACCACCGGGAAATCGTGGTCACGAATTGGATTTGGCTACAGGTGCAAAAACAGGTACAGGTTCTGCAATGGGTAGTCGCGTGGCTACCGGTGAACCAATGGAAGGTGCTTGGTCGGAGTTGTTGAAGTTTGAAGGTGAAGATGAATTTATTGCTCGACAAATGGAACAACAACGTCGAGTTGAAGAAGCGATGGCAAATGCACGTAGAAAAACGATGGAAAAGGAAACATCAGTTCCTTGCCCAAGTTGTGGCGCACAAATTGGAGAACCCTGTAAAGGTCTTAATCCGAATCTTGGTTACCCGAGTCATAAGGCAAGAATGAATCTTGTTCAAAGAAGTGAACCAATGGATAACGCTTGGTCGGAATTATTGAAGCGTGAAACACCCAAAACAATGGCTGCACGGAGAAAAAGAGAGAAGCGTTCTGAATTTCGACCCTCAACGGGACAGTTCAAAAAACCACCCGGTGGTCAAAGCGGTGGTCCCGGTTCAACAATGCGAAGATTCAAAGCCCGTATGCGTGGTATTGCGTCAGGTAAGAAAACAGGATTGATGAAACCCCACCTTGCTGTAGAAATGTCGCATCGTGGTATTGCGACAAAGCAACCTATGTCGAAAGACCCTGCACCTTATCGTGCTTACATGGGTCAACAAGAAGCAAAGAAAATTCTTGGTGGCGCACGAACTGTTTGGTCACCTCACGCACGATATGGTGAAAGAAGCACAAGAGCCGGTCCAACAGGTGGTGGTCAACTTACAGGTTTATCCGCCGGTCAAGCCGGTCAGATGCGACAACCTTCACTACGTAGAATGCGACGCCCAAGAATGCCAAGAATGCGCCGCCCAAGAATGCCTCGTTCTATGAATCCAATGGGTATGCAACCTATGGGTAGTATGAGCGCACTTCCACCACTTCCTCAAGCACCGCCTATGGAAGACCCATCACAAATTATGATGAGTGATTTTGACAAAAGCGACCCATCACACAGTGATTTATTGAAAATGAGTTATTCCGATTTGACAGAATTGCGTACTTTACTTCGACGTATTGCGCGTGCAAAAGAACAAGAAGCAAAAGAAAGCAAGAAGAAAGCAGGTACGACTTCAGCAACTGAAGGTGCCATGCCATCTCACCCCGCAGGTATTCACGGCGATAGTGATGACGAGGACCCCGATGGCCCAACAGAAAATCTTGAGACAAAAGCAAACCGCCTTGGTCTTGACCCTGCTGGTATAGTATCTCGTCGGGGGCATATGGGATGATGATTAACGTCTTACATCCAATGACGCTTTTGAAAGGTCATGGTGTTTACACCTATCATCCAAGTGGACCGGCGTTTTTGCGTAATCCACCTGCACAACATTTTCGTGCGCCTGAAGAATCCGATATACCCGCGTTTGCACATGACGGTGCTGGTAATCATGATGAAGGTCAATTCACTATAGGGCCACATGGTGAACAAGTATACGTTACACCAAGAGGTGAATTTCGACACGGTATTGATGCAGTTGTCAATCGTATTGGACATTTTTTGGCGCAAAAAGGTGACCCAACAAATCCAAAAGCCGTAGTTGACAAAGCCATACGTGATTTTAATGAAAATCATTCGATGACAGATAATCATGGTTTACCACCTGCTGACAGTAATGCATGGAGAAAAATTCGTGTAGGTCCACTTCAAAGAGCAGTAGGTGGTGAAGTACCTACAAGAACCAATAATGGCACACTTATTACTCACTTACACAACAAAAATCCTGATACAGCGCCTATGGGTAAATTCATTGAATCAGCGTATATGCCCATACATTCAGAATTATACAATGTATTGACAAATATCATGGGGTTTGATGCTGCTGATGTTAAATCAATGTCGTTTACAAAATACCCGTATGTGTATGCTCATGACCTTGCGCCCAATACCTACGGTACTTCTGAAGACCACCCTTCAGCAGAAATTCCTGACAAGTATCGAAGGTTTGCCCCTGAAGGGTATTTCCCCGATATGGAATCTGTACACTCATGGGAAGTTGCACATCATCTACCACAAGTCATGCATTATCCAAAACTTGGAAAACGTGGCAAACCACCCATTGCATTGAAAAGAGCAGCGCACCGATATATCGAAGAAGCGTTGCAGCAAGGGATTGAACATATACCTGATGTACCAATTCAAATTAATCGTGGGTCTGTATTACAACCTGATTTAGTTCAAGTTGGTATGAGAGAAGCATTGCAAAATCCCGGCCTTCGTGAAGAACTTGTCAATGATATTGCAAAAGCACCATCATTGATGTTTTTGTTTGGTCGTTCAGGCCAAGGCGATATGAAGAAATTGATGAATCATTTTACAGACCAATACGGTATGGGTGAAGATGGTTTGACACTCGACCAACAAGCACAGTATTTGACAAGTGGTTCAAGTGGCGGTGGAGCAGGGACACACACATCTGCTGCACGATTGATGGCTTTGGCTCGTAAATCAGGTAAGACTGAAGATGGGCAAAGTTTTCTAAGCGCACATGAAATTACACCTGATGAAATGAAATTACTTGGTTTGACTGATTCACCTATGGCTCACGCGGCAGCAGACAGATACAAAACTATCATTGAAGGTTTGGCGAATCATCAAGCATCAGCACGTGGACATGAGGTGCAAAGAGAACTTGGTGATATTCCTGAAAATCCTATGATGAGTGCAAGAATCGGTAATTTCCCACAAGTTGACCGGGAAACGGGTATTCTTGTAAGTGAGGGTTTAGACCCTCACATGGATGCATACACACATCGAGTAGAAGATTATGCACCAACAACACCATCAGAAACTACTGCTATGGGCGTAAGACCCGGTAGAGATGCAATTGCACAACCCGATGCTGTTCCTGTAGAAGAGCAATTACCACCACCACAAAGAGTCACGGCTGCGGAAACCACCTCTCCAAGAGGCATATCCTCACCTCCGTCAGACAGGCGCCCTTCACAGCGTCCGGCACTCCCCGTAGCCGTGGCACCCCGCTCCTTACCACCACAATTAACACAAGCAAGAGAGGCTGTTAGTCAGTTTTCACCTGCACAATTGCAAGAATATATGCAAGCAGCGAATGTGAGATTACCACGTGACAGGTCGCCACAAGATTTCCAAAGAATCTTCGGTGACCCACAACAAACTCTCTTAGAGCAATTTATGCGTTCTGAAGATTCACATTTACCCATTATGGAAAGAGTATTGAAACAATTGGAAAGATTGCAAATGGCCGATGCAAAGAGTGATGTTTCAATTTTAAAACATCAAAAACCACATTTTCGTGATTCTCGATTGTTAGCGAAACATTTGAATCTAACACGTGAGGACGTACATTCGATTTCACATTCAACGGGTGATTGGTTTCGTATTGCAAAAACATACAATGTAGAACCAAATGTTGTCAAGGTAATCAAGATTAATTCAGGAGTTGAAGTGTGATGAAGAAGCCTGTTGCCGTACTAAAACAAGAGGGTGCAGAAATTGGTGTTACGCCCGGTGGTGGTTCGTCGCCTTTACAAGTAATGGTGCCATCGGGGAAAAGACCCACTATAGAAGATTTATACCATCAATTTAGAGGTACAGGTAAATTTGCACCTGATGCACCCGGTGGTCCTGTAGAACGGGGAGCAATGCCAAAAACAAGAGCGCTTGCAAGTGTTGCTGGTAAAGGTTTAGCAGCATTAGGTGCTGGATTATCCGCAGCAGATAATTTGGCAAGTGCAAGTAGAAGTGGTAGTTTAGGAAGTGTGATTAGCACACCTGTTACAGCAGGTGCAACATACGCTACATTAGACCCTTCAGGGTCATTAAATCCATACGCTGCTGCTGACCCAAAAGATGCAGAAGAACAAGTTGAAGAGAAGGTGGTGCAAGAAGACTCTCATCCTAATTTAACACCTGAAGCCTCTAACGCCGCTCAAGCAGCAGCATCGGCTACACCCGTAAATCATGATAATATTTTACAAACTGCTGTACAAGGAGGACAGGCTACAACTCCACCACCACAACCCGCTGCACCTGTAGCCTCTGCACCAGCAGCACCAGCGGCAGCGGCACCTTCACCTGCAACGCCAGCACCTGTTTTACCCGTTACATCTACACCACCATCATCCACTCTTACACCGGAACAAGCAGCCGCAGCAGCCAAAGCAGGGTTTACAACATTATACGACCAAAGATTTAGTAATCAATCTACACCACCGTCATATCCGTCATATCCCGATGGACCGATTTCTGATGAAGAAATGAATCGAATTTTTGCTCCACAACCTGTTAAAGAAGCACGGAGAACTTTAGGGAAGTATAGTGAAGAATTACCACCGGGTATGGTATTTTCACCGGAACAAGCAGCGGCAGCAGTTCAAGAAAAAGCCAATGTTCTTGGAATAGATGACTCGTATCAAGACCCAATAACAAATGAAATTACATTTGGACCGGCTTCAGAAATACCTGTTGACCCTAAATTTTCAAAGAGAAGAAAAGCGAGAGATATTTTTGACAAATCATTCGTGTCTGCTTTCATGAATGTTTACAGTGACGTACTCAAAGATATGACACCACACGAAGTGGGGCATTTTGCTTCGCAAGTGTTCTTGAAAATGAGATGATACAATGACAGACGGAGATATGCAACAGTTCATCCTTGAGATGGACCGTAAAATGTCTGCGAAGTCTTTCAAGTATTTTTTCAGTGAAGTTGCTGACCTCGGTTATGATGTACATTTCAACAATCACCATGAGATGTGGAAAAAAGGATTGGAAGAAAACCGATACTATTGTGTTAAAGCGAGTCGTGACCACGGTAAATCTGTATTCTTCATGTCCTATGCTTTGTGGATTGCAGCATTTAATCCCAATACACACATTATGATTTTTTCACATTCTTTGGAACAGACGCTTGAACACATGAGAATGATTCGGAATATCATCGAAAACACCGAGTGTTTGCATCACTTGAAACCTGAAGGTCGTCCTTGGGCAAAATCATATTTTGATTTTACCAATGGTTCTCGTATGATGGCAAAGTCGGTCGGTGGTGCAACACGTGGTTTCCACCCCGATGTTGTAGTCTGTGACGATATTCTTTGGGGAACCACAGGTAGTGAACTTCAGAAAGCCGCTGATTGGTTCTATGCTGTTCTTCTTCCTGTACTTCACCACACAGCCCGTTTGATGATGGTCGGTACACCGTTTAGTTACAATGACTTGTATGCTGAATTGGAACAGAAAGACATGTACACTGTTGAAACATATCCCGCGATTAACAAAGAAGGAGAACCGCTTTGGCCTGAACGTTGGGATATAGAAGCATTGGAACAACGTCGTATGTCGATGCCAGCCATGCAATTTACTCGTGAGTATTTGTGTGAGCCGATTCACGATGTAGCGAGTATGTTCCCGATGGCACTTCTTGAAACTGCGCGTGACCCTGAATTGGTATTGCTCGATAAAGCCGAATCAGATTACAATGAAGAAGGCGAGCGTTCAGGTGTATTTGGTCAACACTTTATTGGTTGGGACCCTGCAATTGCTTCTGACAAAAATGCTGACTATACAGCGATGATGACAATGCGGTTGCCGCCGGGTGAAGCAAACATCAAACAGATTGTCAATGTTGTTCACGAAAAAGGAATGAACTCTATGGCACAAAAGCGACAGATGGTTCTTCTCAATAGTCGTTTTCAACCTGACCTTATCGAACTTGAAGGTAACAATTTTCAAAGAATGTTTGAGGCTGAATTGAAAGAACTTCGTGAAGATATTCCAATTCGCACTTTCATGACCACGCGCACAAAAAAGGAAAGTTTGTTCATGTCACTTCTATTGGCATTTGAGCAAGGTCAAATCAAAACCCCCTATGGTGATGAGCGTAGCAAGAAGTTTACACACAAGTTGGAAGAAGAACTCACACGATTCGGAATGCAGAAAAATGGGCGGCTTGAGTCCGTTGGTGTGCATGACGACTTGGCTATGGCCCTTGCTTTGGCAAATTGGGCTACAAAGGAATTCAAGGGAAGCGTGATGCTACTTGATGACTACCTCCCCGGATTTGACAATTGGTTTGCCGGTGGTAAGAAAAAATCAACTAACGATGGATGGATGATACCATGAAAGATAACAAGAAGAAAAAGAAAGGCGTGGCAATTGTAATTGCGGTTACACCTCATGCTCCAAAAAAGCCTGAAGATACAATGAAGCCTGACAAAAAAGCAATGAAAAAAGCATGGGAATTTTTGGTCAGGGACTAACCCTATAAGATGAGGACACTTGGGTGGTCATATGTGGGGGTCTGCTTTGATTGGTGATGAGTACGACATACCTGTAGAGGTTGACGATATTATGACCAAAAGCGTACTTACGGCACTTTCGCAACATCCTAATTTTTCATCTGAAGATATGCCTATGGAAACCAAATCATCTCTTTCAACATCAAATGTTTACAAGTCATTTAGTTTTCCACCGAATGGTGATGGATGGTTAGAAAGTTCAATCGGTCGTTCTGCTGATGATTTGATACGTTCGCTTCGTAAAATGCGACGACATGACAAATCTCAAACAGATGAAATTGATGGGATGATTGAAGACATACGTACTCTCAAAGCGTTGGAAACACAAGCCACTATCAAATCATTGTCATGGTCTGACGAACATGATTATGCTATTCGTAATCTCGGATTGTCAGACACCAATTTGAAATCGTTACGTAAATTTGGAGAAACACGTTCTTCATCACTCATACAGGCATGTGAAATGTATGAAAAAGCAGAATCCACGTTAAAACAACTTGACACACATGAAAGTGCATGGGGTCCTGAAGAAGAACAAGCATGGGCCACAGCAATGTCAGACCGTAGCACAGCCAAGAAAATGTGGCGCACAACACTTAGGCAAACAGATAATTTGGCTAAACATCAACAGAATGCATTAGAATTTGCTGCGAGTGAATTGCAAACAAAAGGTCCATTGTCGAGTCGAAGAATTGTAGAAAATGGACTTGAGGCAGGTGTATTGAAAAATACTCAAAAAGAAGAGATTACACCTGCGTCTATGAGTAAACTTCTGAAAATGTATGGTGAAGAATTAGATATTTACAAAGGAGCGCAAAGAGGGACATTTGTAAAAATGGACCATACGGGATTGATTATCAAAGATGTTTGGTCATATGCAGCGGGATTCCTTGACGCTGATGGGAGTATTTTCATCACTGAACGTGGAGAGCCACGGGCATCATTTGTAGCCACAGGTACACGAGGCCGAACACATTGTGAACAAATGCACAAAGCCCTTGGGTGTGGTAACCTTGCTCTTGACCAAAGAATCAGTAAGAAAAGTAATCGTACCACACATCGTTTAATGTTTAACTCAAAAGCCGATATACAAAAACTCTTGAAAGGTATTTTACCACATTTGAAAATGAAAGGATTGCAAGCAAAAGCGGTGTTAGAATATATTGATAATACAGATATTGCAAGAAAAAGTGAGTTGAAGCGTTTGGTCACTTATGAAAATTGGAAAGATGATAAGAGAAAAGCATCTGCGCTATTACAAGATTGGGGCATTGGGGCCGAAGATTTGACAAAGTACGCGGAGGGATTGTAGAATGGCTGATGAAGAAGAAGGTCGAATTTCACGTTTCCTTTCGGCTTTGAGAAATCCATTCAAGAGGCGTCAAACACCTACACCAACAATGCCACTTTGGTCAAGTGGTATACAAGAACCCATTATGGCGCAGGGTATTACTATCCCTGCATTGTATGCGGTGTCAAAAGAAAATCTAATTCTTCGTACTGTAATATCAAAACTTGGACAAGAAATTTTCCGTCGTGGGTATTATTGGGAAAAGAAATTTGAAAGTAAATGTGTAGAATGTGATGAAGAATTCCAACATGAAGTACAAGAATGTCCTTCGTGTGGTGGTGAAACACGTAAACCTGACTCCGACCAAACCACATATGCAAAGTGGTTACTCAAACAAGAAAATAGTATGGAACAAACATTCTTGCAAGTCATTCATGAAATTGAAAGAGACTTGGAAATTGTTGATGACGCATTCCTTGTTTTAGTCAAAGAATACTACATTGACCCTGAAACAAATGAAGTGTCATTTTATCGTATCAAAGACATTGTTCGTGGTGACCCTGTGTTTATGCGTATTGTAGCGGATAAACGTGGAGTACGTGGTGGGCGATATAAAACATGTTTAGTTCACCGTGACCAAGTACACAGTCCCGGTCAAGAAGGAAATTGTGAAATTTGTGGTAGTAAAATGCATGAAGTCCATTACGTCAATATGGCAGGTAGTGGTAAAACACAATACTACGTTAAGGATGAAGTAATACACATTAGTAAGTATCAACCATCGAAATTGTATGGTACATCACCTGTGAACACAATGTGGCGACAAGCCATGACGTTGACAGCAATGGACAATTACATGTATACAGCATACCAAAAACGACGTTCACCAAAGGGTATTATTTCAGTTACAACAGACAACTTGGAATCAATGAAATCATTTTGGAAATCTGTTGATGAGAAAATGGAACGTGACCCACACTACATACCCAAAGTCGGTATTGAGTCGAGTAGTGGTAGAGGTGGTGTGAATTGGGTTAAGTTCATGGACACATTAGAAGAGATGCAGTATATTGCTGTGCGTGATGAAATACGTAATCGTATCGCAGCCTTCTTTGGTGTATCGAGTATTTTTATGGTTGACAATGGTAAGTCCGGTGGTTTGAATAACGAAGGACTTCAAATTCTTGTAACCAATCGTGCTGTAGAATTTGGGCAAAAAGTCTACACACAATTGTTATTCCCAAGGCTACTGAAAAATATGGGCATTACAGATTGGAAATTAACTCTCTATCCGAATGAAGAAGAAGATGAAATTACACGACTACGCCGTGATGAGATGGAAGTTAATTTAGCACAACGAATGATGATGTTGGGTTACAAACCTGAATTGTTAGAACAAGGTGACCGTGACATTCGCTTTACTTACACTCAACCACCTCCTGAAACCCCCGCGCAGCCGGGTGGCGCCCCACCCCCCGGAGGTATGCCACCCGGAGGCGCTCCCCCAATGATGCCACCGGGTATGCCACCGGGTGCTATGGGTGGACAAATGCCAAGGGCTATGCCACCGGGTATGCCGATGATGCCGCCTCAACCGGGTATCGGTCAAAGACCAATGATGCCACCTTCGCAACCGGGTGGTGAAGGTATGGGTATACGCACTCCGAGAAGTCCAGCGCGACCACAACAAAGAGGTTCACCGGGCGCTGGTTCACCTGTCACATCGGTGCAACAAAGAGGATTACCACCCACTCAAGGAATGCGTAATCAACAAGCATTAATGGATGCTCGGAGGCCAAGAGGGGCCTAAACCCTCATAAACAAGTGTACCGTGCGAAGGGGTAGTGTTCAGTATGGATTTGAAGAAAATGGACCCGATGGCGCGGAAATTGCAACAACACACAGAGGCTTTTAACAAGGCTCTTGCAGATGGTGATGCTACTTCAGCACAAACACATTTGTCAGAAATTAGAAAGTTCGCAGATTATCTATCCGATGATATTCACGCGGCTGTTCAAAAGGGTAACAACTACGTTCCTGAAGAAAATTTCGCCGGTAACGCTGCTGTAATGAAATTCCAAGACGCTTCTGTATCACCTTCGGGTGTTGTGTCCGGTCAAACGCTTCCGGGCTTCATTTCCTCCGGTCGGCACAATTCTGCTATGCGACCACACACAGGAACATTTGGACGCCGAGTGAATCAAGGTGAGTAAAATGGCTGAAGAGCCTTCCACAACCGAGCGTTTAATGAACGCTCTCATTACCAAGATGGAAGGTATGGACAATGACCTTCAACTTTTGAAAGCGGAAAACCAACGCCTTCGCTCTATGTTTTCAAATCCTGAAGCCATGTTGAAGAAAGCGGGTTTTGTAAAAACGGCTACACCATTTGCTGAAGATGTATTACCCGACCCATTCCGAAACGATGACCCAATTCTTTTGAAAAATGAGACAGGTTTTGCTATTCCACAATCGAATGAAGAATTCCACTCTATGAGTTGGGACGACATACACGAAATGGCCGAAGGAGCAAGAGCCAAGGAGATGATTCAGTGAAGCCACGATTTGAAAAATACAGTTACGAAGCAACAAAGTTGCTTGAAAAAGCAGCAGCCATAGAACGTCGAATTGAAAAAGCAGTAGAGGGTAAAGATTGCCCGCACTGTAAAGGTGGTAAATTAGACAAAGCAGGGATGTGCAAAATGGGCTGTGGTGGTAAAATGGCTAAGGCCGACATGGCTGAAAAGGATAAATATTGCATGAAAAACTTCGGTAAGAAATACTCCGAATGTACAGAAAAGCAAAAAGCACAATGCGATGGTAAAATGGAAAAAGCACAACCCGGTTACACACCTGAAAAGAGTAAAGACTCTGTGCCACATTTCGTAAGAGAAACAGGTGGTCAAACAGCATCGCAATACTTTTCTACTAACCAAAGACCACTTGAAACTGAAGATGCACCAAAGCCAAAAAACAAGAAGGCAAAGGAAAATGTATCAATGGATGGTCTTGGACGTAAACTAAATCCACATGAAGGTACAGGTGCTGAAAGAGAAGATGCTTCAGGTGAACGTAAACCTTTGAAATTGGATTGAGTGATAACGTGAGTAAAAAACCTGTAATTGTTGTCAAAGCCAATCCAATGGCCGAGCGACGAGAGGCTGCTGAAATGGGTCACGCTCCACAAATTTGCGGTGCATGTGGAGGTACAACACGTAGTGGTTGTAGGCTACATCAAGGTATGGATTTGAATGCATGTCTTGATTATCGACCGCTGGCATAAGCGGTGATTTTGTGTGTTACTCGACCCCACATCTCTGTTTATTCTAAGAAGAGATGATTTGCTTAAGTCATTAGACGATGGCTATGATTTAGACCGTAGTGCAGCAGAATATTTGCTCGCCTACGATAATCTTGATTATACACCCGAAGATTCACTTTCTCAAATTTGCAAAACAATGTCACGTAGATTGATGCATTACTACATTTGGAAAAATGAAGGGT
>CEQB01001723.1_pt1 | contig 11873 bp, 13 predicted proteins | sample 530581 | NCBI WGS metagenome assembly CEQB01 (sample SAMEA2620588, study PRJEB7988) | marine metagenome | biome: marine biome (ENVO:00000447); feature: deep chlorophyll maximum layer (ENVO:xxxxxxxx); material: "saline water (ENVO:00002010), including plankton (ENVO:xxxxxxxx)" | depth 75 m
CAACACTGAGAGCCTAAACAAGGCAGCACTCAGTTTTGTCGGTGGTGACTACCAGCGACTAGCAGAACACATGAAAACCAACCTCAGAGAGGGAAACAGTCGTGTCGCAACCCTAATAGGTCTGAGGCATCGAGGGCGAACTCTACTGGAGGGCGGTCAGGACGATTGGTACGCATTTATGCTAACATATGGAGAGTTTATCCTATTAGCAAACATGTGGCCGGACGATGACGATTCCTTTGTAGACTACTTTGTAGCAAAATTGAGGAAAAACAAGGAGGAAAAAATATGAACGAAGAAAGAAAATTACCGGAAGGCGTACTAGAGCGCTTACAAGGTTATGCAGAGAGAACAGAGAAGAGAATAGGGGAGGCAGTAAACGAGTACCTTGCTTGGATCGAGCAAGAGTTTGCTGTATCTGATTGGAAAGACGAAGATGATGATTTGCTGGTCGAGTGGGCAGAGATGTTTACTCTTGAAACCCGCAATCTAGGTAGCAGCGGCAGTAGTCGTGAAACAGTAACCTTCGTTGGGGAGTATGTAGGAATAGATGACAAAATCAATGACTACAGAGAAAACCTAAGAAATGCAGCAATCACTGCGTATAGAAACAATTCTAACCAAGCCATAGACAACGGCCTGATTGGTATTGTAAAGGCGAAAGACGGCGTATGGCATGTCAACGGCGAGCCAACCAAGGAGCGCATCGATGGCGACAAACTACCTTGGTTTGGACTACAGGTTGATGGCGACTTGATTTGTCTGATGAATGAAAAGGGTACACCTATTGCACCTGAAAGCAGAGTGCGCAACCTATACTTGTTAGGTAACGCTAAAGAGGATTTCAACCGAGCAATCAGTGTTTGGCGTATCTCACTAACAGGTAACAATATGACTGAGGAATACGAGTTCGGCAGACCAGTTACTTGTCAAGTAATTAGGGCTAAGAAAGAAGGCTCGGACACACTTTACACAAACAGGGACTTCAGTAAGACTATGGTTTACACTGATTCCTTCGTGGATGAAGATGACAGGGTGCTACTCAAGCCTGAGAAGTACTTGGTTAGCAAGGGGATGCATGATGCCTTTGTTGAACTTGATGAACTAAGCGAAGCATACGATGAGCGCAAGGAGCAGGGCAGCAACGGTAACTACTACGGTCCAACTATCATCACTAAGGGATATGTCAGCAGACTAAACAAGGAACCATCTGACAATGCTTACGACCAAACAGGTCGTGCATTCAGACTCAGCGTAACCAGCCCTAACTTGCAGCGCAAGTATGGCAGGGATTCAGCAATGTCTGAAGTAACTGTATGGGTACCGGGTCGAGTCTATGATGACAGCCACCCGTTTGAGTTCAAGGACAACTACGGCGAATGGCAACCATACGCAGAAAAGACACCTGTGATTATCTTTGGTAGAGTGCGCATGAGTGTGTACAACGACCAAACAACACCAAGCCTGACGGCATTCGGCATCTATGTACCATCTCGTACAGCGAGGCCGGGTGCCAAGGGTGGTGACACCAGCATAGAGCAATTTAGAAACAATGGAGAGGAATACTGATGGCAGGATTTGGAGCAATGAAGAAGAAAGAAGAAGAGAGAGCAGAAGCGATCTTCCAAGCGGAAGCAGCAGAAGTAGACAAGCAAGAAAAGGAGCAATTTCCTATAATTGCATCTAACAGTAACTTCCCCGAATTGGAGGCAGAGTTTGTACAGCAGACTAACCCTAACAGGATGAGGCCTAGTAAGATATTCTGTGGTATAGTTGGACATGAAGGCACTGGTAAGTCCGGTATCGTGATTGACGGGCACATGCACAGATACCCTGAAGGTATGCTTTGGGCATTAGACTTCGATAACGGGGCTATGGCTTGTAAAGAAGCACACTACCCCGGAGAAGATGACCGTATCAGAATATGGTCGCCTTGGGCCATGCAAAAAGAAGATAGCACTGCTTATGACTACCCAGCAACGCACAGTCGTATGATGGAATTATTGCGATTCGCTGTAGAATATGCAGAGAAGCAGACTAAGCCTGAGTTTGGGGGTAGAAAACTTAACACTGTTTTGATTACATCTGTAGACCAATGGGATTCAGTATGTATGAACAACATGAAGATATACGATCTAGAAGATAACAATGTAAAGGATGCAATCGGTGCTGCTAAGGTTGAAGTCAATCAAGGCATCGGTTGGAACTGGAGTATTAGGTCCACTAGATTCAAACAAATGACAGCATTGTGTCAGAAACTAAACGCTCTCGGTGTCGATGTATACTGGGAAACCCACCTCAAAGAGGACAAGGATGGTAAGGTCGGATTTGACGGCTGGAAGTTCGCATGGGAAAAGAGCGCAAACAATGACCTGTTCCAAATCATTTGGTGTCACGCTAACAAAGTGCGTGGTGACGATGGCAAGGAAACAGGCGAAATCAGACACACAGCAGAGTTCTTCAAAGAAAAGACCAACTCTGACCTAAAGGGTCAGGAGAGGCTTTACTTCGTCACTAAGAAAGGCGAGCCTGCGCAATGGCACGGGCTTGCTGAACTGCGTGAAGGAGTTCTTTGATACAACACACATGGGGTTCTTGGCAGGTAATTGGGTATATCCTAAACCAAAGGCATGTGCTGGCTCACCACGAGATGAGTCGTACCCTCCCCCACCTGTGTAGGTGATATTATGGTAAGTTTCAAAGTAAACAACAAAGATCTAACACAGTTCATAACTGGCTTCGGCAAGGAGTTGCCGGACATAGTGTTCAGAGTGAAAGGTGATTATGTCGAGTCAGCAGTGGGCAAAGACACTCACTATCTCAGGCGTAGAATGAATGTCAGAGAGGCAGAGGCTGGAGATATTGCAGTTAGTGATGTTTCTAGGCTTCTTGCATTTCTGAAGGCTACCAAAACTGGTGAAGTATCTATCAATCAGATGGGCAAAACATCAGTGTTACATGTAGCCTGCGGTAAATCTACACTACAGTTGCCGACATCATCATATCTAACTACTCAGAAGCAATTGCCTCTAATCGAGAGATTAGTGATTGAAGGTGAAAAGAACATGTGGCAGAAGTGGGCATCGTTTAGTTTAGACTGTCACGGTATAGTGAACGGTGAGGACTTTGCACCAGCAGCGCAATTCGATAAGGTGATTGGAGGCAAGTTCTCCTGTAAAGCATCATTCGATCCATCAGGGGAGTTTGTTGTCAGTGCAGGGTCGAAGCCTAAAGGCAAGATGTTTGTGCGTGTACCTATCACTAATTGCGAATCAAGAAACGATACAGTGAACTCAGCCTTTGCCTATTGGCTACCGTCACTCCTGTCTAACTTACCACCGGGGCCGCTCAATCTCCACACTGGGGATGAAACAGTGCTTGTGATAGAGCAGGGTGACACTGGTTTCCTGTTAGTTGTAATGGACCAAGAATACGAGGAGGACTGATGATGTCACATTACATTAGGGATTCTTATGGTAATATTTGGCCTGTAAATCAGAACTTGTTAGTAAATCTAAATCAGTGTGACTGTGGTAAAGACATACCTCATCACAAAGGTAAGCCACTTTGTCCACATTGCAAGAGTTATCAAGGTGAAGGTGGGTGTAATGATTGCGAGTGCTTGGAGGGGGAAAAGTGATTATCAATTCATACCACCCTGACCCCGAAGAGCATGCACACATATACAAGCGGTGGCGTGACTCTGAGGGCAACCTCATAGAGGAACACATTGACAACTTCAGACCTTACTTTTGGATTAAAGCCGACACTAGTGACCGTATTGTAAATAGGGTCTTGGGTCGCTACTATGGTAGTAGCATAGACCGGAATGACACTGCTACAGCACTAAGGACAGAAGAGGACTTAGTGAAGGTGTATGCTTACAGGCAATCTGATTTAAGGAACATGCAGAAGGAGTTCGGCAAAACATGGGAGGCTGACCTAAGCCTAACAGACAGATACCTCATAGACAAGATACAAGAGATGCCGGAATGGAAGCCTCGTGTTTGGCACTTTGACTTGGAATGGGATCCCGATGAAGATTTCACCACTGTGATGTCTGTAGCGGACAATTACAACAATCGGAATGTTACATTTTGCTGGAGCGAAGAAACAGCCGAGATAGAAGAAAAGGGCTTCGTTAGAAAAGAAGTACGCCATGTAAAGTACGAAGATGTCGAGTTTAGTTACGAGCGTTTATTTTACACTGATGAGAAATCTATGCACAGTGCCTTTTTGGATTACTTAGAGGAATGTAACCCTGACATACTCGTAGCCCACGCTATCATGTGGGCAGATTTACCACACCTAGTTCGTAGACTAGATGAGTTTAGGCGACTCAGCCCACTTGGGCGTGTATTACGCCCACCTAAGAATGAGCGTGGCTACAAGTACACAGACCAGCCAATCATAGGTAGACTGTGCTTTGATACAGCAGCACCCTATGACAGTGGTACGGGCTTTGAGCGTGTATGGAAGGATAGCGGCAAACCGCAGTTAGCCAGTCGAAAACTAGATCACATTACAGGCCCCGATGTATTGAATTACGGCGGCAAGTTTGACATGGATGTATTTACAGGATGGAGAGAAAGGTTTGATGACTACTGCGACTACTGTATGCAAGATACTTTACTACTCAAAAGAATGGATGAAGAAAACCATGTTCTAAACTTCTTCCTATCATTACAACGCATATGTGGTGTGACATTCACTTCATGCCACAATGTAACTAGATTCGCTCGTGGCCTGCTCAGCAGACGCACACACTGGAAGGCACCAACTAGACCTGATACAGAAAAGCAGGAGTACGAAGGTGCATACATTCCTCCGCCCAAACCGGGCAGATACGAAGGCGTGGCTTGTGTAGACTACAAAGGGTTGTACCCTTCATTGATTTTGAGTCATAACCTTTCGTGGGAAACTCAAGTAGAGAGAAGCAGGGCTGGAGAAGAGGGGATTCACAAACTACCTGACGGTTCTTGTTGGGACCAATCCAAGAAGGGCTTACTTCCTCAGATTGTAGAAGAAATGTTTGAACTGCGTGACGAATATAAGCGCAGAATGAAAGAGGCAGAAACCCCGACTGAAAGAGCGGGTTGGAATACAATGCAACTTGCCACCAAGCGAGTGATGGCGTCACAGTACGGTATGGTCGCCAGTGCTCACTGGGGCTGGTGTGACTTCGACATAGCCAACGCTATCACAGCCTGTGGTAGAGAGGCAATCAAGTTCCTAATGGAGGAATCAGAGGCTCAGGGCTACGAGGCCCTGTACGGTCACACTGATTCGGCATTCGTGAGTGTACCATTCGATGAAGCACCGGCACTAGCCAAGCATCTGACAGACAAGGTACAAGTCGATCTCAATGCAAGTCACCTATTCGTGGAGTTTGAGGCATATATGCCATACTGGTTAGTAGCGGGGAAAAATCTTTACTACGGTATATGCTCTTGGCCCCCTGAAGATGAGGGCAAGGCTAAATCTGCCCGATTCGGTAAGATTTCTACTCTTGCACCTATCTCTCGCAACTTAGAGAGAGATGTGCTAAACTTGGTGTGCCAAGGTGCATCAGAAGCAGATGTGATAGACCATGTTAGACCAATCGCACTCAAGATACAGAAAGAAAAGGTCGAGTTGAAAGATGTCACTGGAGTTACTAGGATATCTAAACGGTTGAAAGATTATTCGCCAACTGTGGGTGTACCCGGAGTAAAGGCTGCACGATATTACAACAAACATATGGCGGGGCGATTCAACCAGCCCAAGTTTGATGAAGGTGACAGTGTTCCGTGGATATATGTTGCCGCTTCTCCTAACTGGGCCGCACCTACAGATATTGTCTGTTACAAGGACATATCTGAACTAGATGGGTTTACACCCGATTGGGAGAAAATGGTTGACCGACTGGTTAAGCGCAAAGTTAAGCCTATCTTCCAAGCCCTTGATTGGGATTTGGAGGCGGCTTCGGGTGCAGCACGACCAAAGAGGTACTGGTGATAATATGAATAAACCGAAATCTGAAAGAATATGTAATTGTGGTCGCACAGTTAAGGCTAGTCAATTTTCCGCTATGGCGGGCGGCTATCAAGCGTGGGGCTTTTGTAGTACCTGTGGGACTTCTCACGCTTTCAATGAATGGAGGGATAGGAGATGAGTTTGTTTGGGCAAAAGCCGTTTATTCAAGCAGATATGGATTATCCTAAGTGTTGTATTGGGTGTGGATTACACCGACCATTGTTTACTATTTACGGGCAATGGACTTGGGACCTTTGTTATGATTGTAAAACTGAAATGCGCAATATAGGCATAGAGGAATGGTATAGAAAAAACATATCGAAGGAGGAGAGCGAATGAGTAGAGATTTTGAAGCATACCGTAAATCCTCCTATATCATGGGAAAAAAAGAATATTTGAGAATTACCAAATCTAGTCTGACGAGTGACTTCGATTTCTGTCCACAGCAATATCATTTCAAGCGCAGAGAGGGTAGAAAGACACCCGAAACTGACGCAATGCGTAAGGGTACGAATGTACACAACGCAATGGAGGAGTTCTATGTCTATGTTAGACCTAACTTGGATAAGGTTCTCAAATTACTTAACGACAAAAAGCGAGAAGAGGCATTTGCTTTGTTTGTGAAAAGTCTACCTGAGCCTGAAGAGCCTTACATTTTAGGCGAGCAGGAAATACTAATCAAAAGGCTAGATTGGGAGTTAGATCGGCTAGAAGCCACACAAGGTCACAACTTTTTACCAGTTATCAACGAGGACGAAATACATGTATTTACAGAGCGTGAGTTTGTACACAACGGGAAAACGCACACAGTCCCTATACACTTCGCAGGTATGATTGACCGTGGCTTTGAGAATGAAGATGGCTCAATTAGCCTCATGGAGTTGAAAACAGGCAAGTGGAAACAAAAGTGGGACAAGAGAAAAAATGACTGGGCTGACGACAGGTACAAGGTACAGGGAATGCGCAAAGAAATGGCATTTTATGTCGATTTGCTCAAAATGGCAGAACACCCACTACAGAATGTAACACACTGGGGCTGGTTCTACCCCGATGGCTCATGTGGAGAAGATATGGAGGGTGTCAGATTCATAGATAGTTGGACGCACGAGAAGGTCATCAAATCATATTCAGGCAAAATAGAGAAGGATGTAGATGCGCTATTAGAGGCGTACTTCAACGACCATTTCCCACCTAAACCACACCAAGGTAAATGTGCTTGGTGCAGTTTTACTGAAGATTGCCCCGCTTGGCAACCGGGCGGCGAGCACTATTGGCCGAGGTGGTGAAATGTATGTACAGTTTGATTTTCCGAGAGAAGTATTAGAGTTGAGCACAGAGAAAGGTAAAGGCTTCAGAAAGTTGGTGCGAAATAGTAGTGAGTTTGAGCGATATTGGGCTGGTAAAAATGGCGTATCTAACGCATATACCACTGTTTATGGATATCGTGCTACAGAAGCCCCTAATCACAAGAGAGTAAATCTACAAACTCCGATAATCAGACACTTTGTCTTGGATTTCGATCCTAAAGATTTCACCAACCCTAGTCGCCCTGATGTAGCACTAGATGTACCGCTATCACAGGCTCTCAGGCTACACAAAGAACTCTTAGAAAAGGACATAGAGCACGGTGTGTGGTTTAGTGGCGGCGGCTTCCACATATGGATAGCATTATCAGAAACATATACCCCTGCCAGTGGTTCTCATTTATCGGCTATCAGAGAAGCCGGTATGAGGAGAGTAAATGACTGGATTAAGGACTTAAATCTGTACTGTTCTGACCCAGCAGTACCATTCGACACAAGTGGGTTAATTCGTATTCCTAACTCCTATAACGCCAAGCGTGGCTACTGGAGTGTGCCTCTAAACACAGAGGATTTAGAGAGTGGTATAGGTCACATTCTTGAAAAGGCCCTAGAGCCGACAAGTGGAGTGATTTCGTACGGCAAGGATGGTGTAAAATTGCAGGTTAAGAAGCCCGGTGAAAAGAAGGGCGTATTCCAAAAGAATACTGCGCCGTTAGATTTGCCAACTCTCAAGATGGATGGAGTAATCATACTCCCCTGTCTGAATCAAGCAGCCTGTCATGTAGGAGGCAACCCTAGTCACGACTCTAGGGTACAATTGGTGAAATATCTAGCAAAACGCCTTAGACACTTCCTTCCTTTGAACAGATTTACACCCGACATTTTGACATCACACACAGAGAAAATTGTTTCTTTCATAAAGGGCCTACAATGGGCTGATTTCGATGAAGGGGTCACCCGTTATCAAGTTCGTACAATTGTTGGTAAAGACTACCCTCAAACCTGCAGTATGTTGTGGTCTAAGGGACTGTGTATGGGCAAGTGTAGATATTGGGACAAAACGGGGGCCGTAGAATGAAAGAAAATAGAAATTATTACCCTAGAGGGAATACAGTAAAGCGAATAATCAGAGTGTTTGACGAAAATGGTGAATCGCTTTCAACGAATGAGATATATGTTTTCTTGTTAAACCAAAAGTCAATCAAAACCGGACGCCTCTACAAGAAAAACCCTTCAAAGGGTTCACTTGCACAAATCCTAAGCAAGTACCCTTATTTTTCAAAAACAGGGTATACTGATGAAACCACTATACAAGGTGCTAGAATGAGAGCAACTACTTGGAAATTGAATGAGGTGGAAGAGAGATGAAAGTACCTCTAATAATTGATTCAAACGAAAGAGGTCCTCTAAAGGACGCTGTTGAGAGGGCTGCAGAAAGACAGGGTATTCCTGTAAAGATGGAGTTTCTGCAAGGGATGGGTGATTACAAAGCAGGAGATGGACACATAGAGTGCAAAAGCATCTCTGATTTATTCCAATCTACATACTCAGGGCATTTGATGCGACAGATGGAAAACTTAGACGCTAATTGTCAGAGAGTATTTCTAGTAGTCCACGGAGATCTAGCAAAGTATGTCAAGATTTCAAACAACCAAGGTAGAAAAACCACTTATTCCAAATCACTTAACACATTGACAGGAATTATTGCTCGCATAATGGCTGATTTTGACTGTCATGTATGGAGGGCTAACAATTACAGCGAAGCGGCTATGTTCATCACTAAATTACATTCCAAACTACACACCTCTGCATCCAGTCATGGTGCAAAGGCAATCACTAGAGTGAGCACTAACGACATACGAGCGGATATGTTGCTTGCAATACCCGGCTTTGGGCAAGATTTAGTGGAAAAGTTACTAGAGAGGTGTGGCTGCATAGAAGAGATGTTACATGTCGAATCTGTTAAACAGGTGAAGGGGATGGGTTCTGTTCTGCGGCAACGATTAATTGAGGTTCTGACGAGCGAAGAACCAGTCAAAGTAGAGCGGAAGTATAACAAGAGGAGAGAGAAGGTATGATAGACCACAGCGTAGAACATTACGAATGCATGCAAAATTACCCAATACTTAGAGGGTACTTAGAACATTTTAGAGAAGTTTCCAAAGATAACGAAATACCGGGACTACTGTCCTTTTTCTTTATTTTAGGACAGGTGGCATTGCCATTTGTTAGGATGCCAATAGGTGCATCTAACATCGATCCAAGAGTTAGCATGTTTTGGATTCAAGATACTAGAACTGGTAAGTCGGTGGCGTTTGAAATCATTCAGAAGGTGATGAAAGATGTGGGTATAGACTGTGTTGATTACACCACTGGTACAGATGCGGCTATGGTCGGCTCATGGAGTAGAGATGGCGATGATAACTTAGTGCAAACACCCGGTGTATTGGCGGGTGCAAAGGGTATGAACTTCGATGAAGGCTCTATTATCCTTAAACCAACACAACACTCAGAGCAAACCGTTCTATTCTTGCAGTCAGCGTTAAACGCTGCAGGTACAGGTAGGAACTTCTTGACTAAGCACTTGAAAGATGGTACGATTACCATAGAGTCGTTAGTATCTTTATGGATTACTACATTCCCTCCACAGGGTATCAAAGAGCATGTACTTGACAAGGGTATTTTCCAAAGAGTGTTGGTTTATTGGAGGCACTGGACTCTTGAAATGAAGCGTAACATTGCGCACGAACTTGCAGATGCTGTGCACAACAGGGTCGAGTTTGAAGTATCTTACGAAGAAGTTGTTGAGTTCTTCACTGATTTGCAGACTCGCTTAAAACAAAGGGTCTTGGACATCAATGGTATTAGTGGTGAAGAATGGATTCAGTCTACTCGTGAATTACAAGAGGGTTGGGCTATGAACGCTATGTACGATATGTTTGAAATTGATGCATCGTACAGATCGGCACTACATCAGGCTATTGATGACTACTATGATTTAGTAGAAAACATGGACCCTAAGAAACAAGGTGTGTGTGCTTCTTTCATTATGGGATTACAGAATTACACTAACATATTGGCACATCACATGGCTATGATAGAGGGGGTATGGGTAGTTACAGGCGACCATGTTGACATGGCTAAAGAAATACTGTATGACCTATATCACAATCTAATTGACTGGCTTGAATCCGAAGTAAAAGTAGGCATGGCAGGTGCCGCTAAGAGAAAGTTGCAGGCTAGTTGGAAAGCAGCATATTGGCGCTGTGAACATTTTGACTTTAACGATAATCGTGGGCCGGGTTGGGCTAAGAAGGCAGTTATGATGCAAATGTTTGGCAAGAATGAGAATCTAAGCAGTAAAGCGGGCATTCACAATAAATACAACGAATCGGGGAAAAGTCTGTTTGAAGAAACCCGTGAGGGGAAAAGTAAGTATGTCCGACTACTCAAAGAGCATAGGAATAAGGAGGCAGATAAATGAAGAAGGCCTGTACTCTATGCGGCGCTAAGTATGAACATGACGAAGAAGGCGTCAGTGGTTACTTTGGGTTACTAAAGGTGGACTTTTGTGATTTTTGTTTAGCCTGTATGGGCGCAATGCACGAGAGCCTAAACACACTGTCAGGTGAGGAGGAATGAAAGACGAATACTTTGTAGTGTTCGCCTATGGTAGTGAGTTTTCGCATATAGTGAATGCACCCCAAGTAGTTATCATAACTGGCGAGAACTACTTGTCTGTATACACTAGTCATCGATCTTACATCAATTCCAAACCTATCAAATACTCAAAAATACAAGACGAAATGGCACTTATTGTAGATAATGGAGGGATATTAGTTTTGAAAAATACTCAAGATTACGGACTCACTTTATCTTGGTCGGGTATAACCAAATCTAACCCCAGCGATATGATGGATTACATTGAAAATCATGTCATAGATATCGATAAGGATTTGAAAGAACTGACCGGGCAGAAACTGAATCTAAACGATACAGATTTAACATCTCAGTTACTCACTGAGATATACGCACCAATTTGGCAAAAAGGTAGCGAAGTCAAAATAATTGAAGATTGCATATCAGATGCAAATATAATTCTCGACTTAATCCAGCGTTGTAGTAACGCAGGTGATATAAGGGTGAGATTGAGAAATGAAGAAATACCAATGGAGTTTGATGTAGAATGGTAAACAACGGAGAGCAACAACAAACAGCACAGAGCCTAAACATTCGTGCTGCGAAAGCAATCGCAGACACAGTTAGAACGACGCTAGGTCCGGCGGGAATGGACAAGATGATGGTAGATGGAGGTGGCAATGTCATTGTAACAAATGATGGGGCTACAATTCTGCAGGAACTTGATGTTTCCCACCCCGGTGCCAAGATGATAATTGAAGCCGCTAACACGCAAGAAAGCATGTGTTACGATGGCACGACAAGTACAGTTGTATTGGCAGGTCAATTACTAAGTAACACAGAATCACTATTTGAAAAGGGTCTACACCCTAATGTAATCTGTAAAGGTTACAGACAAGCAGCACAATGGGCTGT